>OLNZ01002205.1_pt1 | contig 12075 bp, 13 predicted proteins | sample 1672981 | NCBI WGS metagenome assembly OLNZ01 (sample SAMEA3136743, study PRJEB25190) | human gut metagenome | biome: human gut; feature: human-associated habitat; material: faeces | place: Austria | collected 2013
TTCTCACTCTGTCAACACTTTTTTTGAAAATATTTTAAAAAGTTTTTTCCTTTCTTTGTTACCTTAATACATAAACCTTAAACTAGTATAACTAGCCATTATTTTTTCTCCATTTTGTATAATAAAAAATTACAAATTGCAATACTTTTTGCAATTTGTAATATATTTGTAATATTATGAATTCGTGTCTTCCTTATATAGTTCTTCACAATATTCTTCATATTTTTTATTTAGTTCTTTATCTAATATTTTTAAGTTGTTTTCTTTTCTTAATTCAACAAATGCTTTGTCTGGTATGTTTTGATCTTTATTAATAGAATCTGTTGATAATGTTTCTATTATTGCTTCTCTTAAATCATCTATTGTTGATGTTGCTAGTCTGTGTACTATATGATATCCATATGTTGTTTTTATTGGCGTTTTGCTATATTCACCATCTTTTAATGCTATCAATTCATCTATATATACTTGCTGAAGTGATGATGATTTTCCTTGGAATCCTAATTCTTCATATACTATTTTGTCCTTATATTCTTCTACAACTTCATTAAAAGATTTACCTTCATTTAGTTTTGCTATTATTTCGTTAGCAAGTGCAAGTGCTTGGTCATCTGTTACTGTATCTGATATTTTTACTAAAATATGTTCTGAATCGTATGTTTCTATTTTATCTTTATTTTCATCATAATATTTTTGAACTGCCCCTGGCTCTAGTTTTTTTTCTAAGTAATCATATAGGTATTTGTTAGATTTTATATTTACTTTGATGTCTTCTAAGAATTCGTCATAAGTTGAAAATCCATACATTTCTAAAAATTCTTGCTCAGAATATCCATTTGATGTATAGGAGTCTATATAATAGTCTGCTTGCTCTTTTGCCTCTTTTTCTTCCTCTTCAGTTAATGTATATATATCATTTAAAATAGTCTTATCAATTTCACTCATCATTAATTTAAAACCACTAGTTAGTTTGACTTTATTGTTTATTGTTTTGGCTGAAATTGTTTTACCATTTATTGTAGCTAGTCGGTTTTTAAAATAATTTATGCAAAGTACCACTAGACAAGTTATTACTATCCCTATTATCAAACCTATAACAGCTGATATTATAGTTTCCTTTGTAATAATTGTTTTTTTATTTTTTTGTTTTTCTTCCATAATTAATTTCCTCTCTTTTTTAATTTTAACATATTATATGCATAGTTTATTAAATTAACCTTAAATTAATTAAATTTTGTATTCTATAAATTGATGTGTTTTTAAACTGTTCTTCACATCCAAAATTCGTTGATTTGATGAACCTCTAAATTTAAGTGTTGGATCCTTTTTATCTAATTTAAATTCTCCATCAACCAAAACATCTATATCTTTTAAACACTGATTTGTATCTTCATCATTTCTTGCTAATAGTTCGTCTAATGTGTATCCTGAATAACACCAAACATTAAAGTTTGGTCTCATTGCTTTCACGTCTTGTATAAATTTATGTACTTCATTTATATTTTCTTTGCATAAAGGCTCTCCACCACTTATTGTTATTCCTTTTAGAATCGAATTTTCTTTTATTCTGTCTAATATTTCTTGTTTGTCAAATTCTTCACCATAGCCAAAATCTTGAGCTTCTTTATTATGGCATCCTGGGCAATGATGCGGACATCCACTAACAAACAGTACTGCTCTCCAGCCTTCCCCGTTTGAAATACTTTCATCATAAAATCCTGCTATTTTCATATTTATCACCTTGTCTTGTTTAATTTGAATATCTGGGCGGACATAGAAATCCGCCCATTACAAAATACATCTATTATTTTTAACAGTGTGTTACTCTATCATGTAATTCGGCTAGTTTTCCTTTGTTCCAACGTGATGTTGTTCCTACTAAGTATCCTGTAATTCTTTGTATTGTATCTATGTTTTCACTATGGCAAACTGGGCACACCTTTAAGTTTGCATCTGCATTTTCAAATCCACAATCTAAACATCTTGACCTTGTATGGTTTATTGACCCATATCCCATATTGTATTTATCCATTAAGTCTACAACTGCTTCTACTGTATCTGGATTGTGTGTTGCATCTCCATCTAATTCTATATAGAAAATATGTCCTGCATTTGTTAGTGCATGATATGGTGCTTCTATTTTTGCTTTATGTTCTGCTGTACATTTGTACCATACTGGAACATGATTACTGTTTGTATAGTAATCTCTATCTGTTACGCCTATTATTGTTCCAAATTCTTTTCTATCCATTTTAGTAAATTTGCCTGATAAACCTTCTGCTGGTGTTGCTAATAATGAGTAGTTTAAGTCATATCTTTCTGCATATCTATCACATGCTTCTTTCATTTGGGTAACTATTTCTAGCCCTAGTTTTTGAGATTTTTCAGATTCTGCATGATGTTTTCCTGTAAGTGCTATTAAACATTCTGCCAATCCTATAAATCCAATACTTAGTGTTCCATGTTTTAATACCTCTTCAACTTTATCTTCAGGACGAAGTTTTTCACTATCTTGCCATAATCCAGACATTAATAGTGGGAATTGTTTTGCTACTGCTGTGCATTGGAATTTGTATCTATCATATAATTGTCTTGCGGCTATGTCCATGTATGTTTCTAGTTTGTTTAAGAATATCTTTTTAACTTCTTTGTTGTATTTTTCTGTCATGTATTGTTCACTATCTTTTCCAAGTTCAAAGTTCATTCTTAAGTTTGCTTGTGCTTCTTTTGCAGCCTCTATGGCTATTTTTACTAAGTTTACTGTTGTGAAGGATAGATTTCCCCTTCCTATAGATGTTTTTTCTCCATGTCTATTTGCAAAAACTCTTGTTCTGCAACCCATTGTTGCAACTTCATAATAGTATCTATTTGGATCATCTGCTTTCCATTTATCATGTTTATTAAATGTAGCATCTAAGTTTAAGAAATTTGGAAAAAATCTTTTTGCTGTTACTCTACATGCCAATTTGTATAAGTCATAGTTTCTATCTTCTGGTAAGTAGTTAATTCCTCTTTTCTTTTTCCAAATTTGAATTGGGAATATTGGTGTTTCTCCATTTCCAACTCCTTCTTCTGTTGATAGAAGCATTTCTCTTATTATACATCTTCCTTCTGGTGAATCATCTGTTCCATAGTTTATTGAACTAAATACAACTTGGTTGCCACCTCTTGAGTGAATTGTATTCATATTATGTATAAAAGCCTCCATTGCTTGATGCACTCTATTTACAGTACTGTTTATTGCTAATTGTATGTATTTTTCATCTCCCTTTAAATCTTTTGTTTCAGCTTTTATATAGTCTTTTACTTTATAGTTATACAATCTTGATAAATCTTCATCTACAACTTTTTCTATTTTTTTAATTTCTTCCACAAATGTTGTTTTTACAAATGGTGCTAAATAGTAGTCAAATGCTGGAATTGCTTGTCCTCCATGCATTTCATTTTGCACAGTTTCTAATGATATACATCCAATTATACTTGCTGTTTCTATCCTTTTTGCTGGTCTTGAGCTTCCATGTCCAGCTCTAAATCCATTTTTCAAAATTTTGTCTAATGGATGTTGAATACAGGTTAAACTCTTTGTTGGATAATAGTCTTTGTCATGAATATGAATATATCCTTCTTTTACAGCATTTCTTGCTTCAGTTGATAATAAAAAATCATCAACAAATGGTTTTGTTGTCTCACTTGCAAATTTCATCATCATTCCTGCTGGTGTATCTGCATTCATATTTGCATTTTCACGTGTTACATCATTTGATTTTGTTTCTATAATCTCAAGAAACATATCTTTTGTTTTTGCTTTTCTGGCTACATCTCTATTGTATCTATATGTAATATATGCTTGGGCTACTTCTTTCCTTGATGAACCCATTAGTTTTTTTTCAACCAAGTCTTGTATTTCATAAACAGATACTTGTACCTTGTCCTTTACTTGATTACGAACACTATCTGCTATCTTTGTGGCCAAATCAATGTCTACTCCTCCTAGTGTGTTTGACATTGCTAAGGTAATTGCCTTAATAATTCTTTCTTCATTAAATTCAGTAATTCTTCCATCTCTTTTAATAATTTGCATAGTACATCTCTCCCCTTTTAGTTTTATTTATATTTTGCTTCTTTTGTTATATTTAAAATTGAAACTTTTGTTTTCTAACATAGACCTATTAATTTGTTTCGGGAAATTGTAGAAACGCCACATTACTACAATCAAGAGACTTTGATAGGTTTAGACAAAAAATCTTTAGTGTAAACTTTAATGTATTTCTTAAATTGTATTCCTATTTTATATTAAAAATAATATAATGTCAATATAAAATAGGAATTTGTAATATTACATTTTTGTTACAAAAATGTAATACTTTTTTAATATTTTTTATCTTCTTCTGTATCTGTTGCATCCACATCCACAGCTGTTATTATGAGAATTATTTGTACTATTGTTTAGCAAATCTTCTACTGTATCACATACACTTTCATTATCATTATTATTGTTGTTACTATTGTTATTATTATTGGAAAGCAAGTCTTGTAGTAAGTCACATATATTATGTTCATCTTTATCTCTCTCACATAGTAGGTGAACAATAAGTGCTGTTATGAATGATAATATTGTATATGCAAGTGTTGCTATTAAAAAGTTTACACCAAATACTGCAAAGGTTAATATTATAAAAACTGCAAATATTATACTTGCAACAATAATTGGGTTTTTAAGTAGTTTTTCTAAGACTATTGAGAATATTATAACTGCTATTGGAAATGCAAAGAAAAATAATAAAGTATTCATACTATACCTCCACTATATAGTATGAATACTTCTATTTTTTTGACACAGTCTTAAATATTTATTTAGAGTTATATTTAATTGTACCAATCAAATTCCCAGTCATTAAAACGTATTGTATCTCCATCTTGTGCTCCTGCTTTTCTTAAGGCTTCTTCTATACCTAAGTTTGCAAGCATCTTTTGGAAATAATACATTGATTCATTATCTGATAAGTTTACTCTTGCCATTAGCTTGTCTACGTCTGGCCCTGACACAATAAATTCTCCATTTACTTTTTTAACTTCAAATCCCTGTTTTTCCTCTTTTAATGTATATATTATCTTTTCGTCTGTTTCTACAATTTCTTCTTTTGGAAGCTCCTTTAATTCTTTAGCTACATCTTTAAATAGTTCTTTTAATCCTTCTCCTGTTGCTGCTGAGATTTTATGTGTTTTTATGTTTAGCTTTTCTGCCATTTCTTTTAGATTGTTGTACGAGGTTTCATCTTGCATAACATCAGCTTTATTCGCTACAATTATTTGTTTTCTGTTAGCTAATTTTTTACTGTATTTTTTTAGTTCCTCATTTATTGTTTTGAAATCGTCTACTGGATTTCTTCCTTCTGTTCCAGATACATCTATTATATGTAATAGTAATCTTGTTCTTTCAATATGACGTAAGAACTGTAATCCTAGTCCAACTCCTTGGCTTGCACCTTCTATTATACCTGGTATGTCTGCTATTACAAAGCTATCACCATATTCTGTTTTAATAACTCCAAGATTTGGTTCAAGTGTTGTAAAATGATAGTCTGCAATTTTAGGTCTTGCTGATGTTACCTTTGAAAGAATTGTAGATTTTCCTACATTTGGAAAGCCTATTAGTCCTACATCTGCTAATAATTTTAGCTCTAGTATTAGTTCCTTTTCAATTCCTTTTTCTCCACCTTGTGCAAAATGTGGTGCCTGCCTTGTTGCTGTTGCAAAATGTGAATTTCCTTTTCCTCCTCTTCCTCCTGGTAATACCAATTCTTTTTGACCTGGTTTTGAAAGATCTGCTATCACTTTTCCTGTTTCATTATCTTTTATAACTGTTCCTAGAGGTACTTTAATATATAAATCCTCGCCTTTTTTTCCATAGCAGTTGTTTCCACTACCATTTTCACCATTTTGAGCTTTGTACTTTTTGTTGTACCTAAAATTTATTAACGTATTTGAATCTGGGTCTACGACGAAGTAAACATCTCCACCTTTTCCTCCGTCTCCACCATCTGGTCCTCCAGCTGCTACATACTTTTCTCTTCTAAATGTTATAGCTCCATTTCCACCATCGCCAGATTTTACATATATTTTTGTGTAATCTACTAACATTAGATTATTCCTATCCTTTCTTTAACATCTTCTAAAGTTTTTGATGCCAATTTGCGTGCTTTTTCTGCGCCTTTTGTATATATTTTTTCTAAGTATTCTTTATTCGTCAAAAGTTCTTTATATTTCTTTTGAATTGGCTCTATTTTTTTTACTACTGCTTCTGCAACTTTTGTTTTAAATGCTCCATAACCTGAATTTTCAAACTCTTTTTCAATTTCTTCCATCGTCTTTAAAGTTATTGAGCTATATATTTGCATTAAATTGCTTACTCCCGGTTTATTTTCTACATCAAACTTAACTTTGTTATCTGAATCTGTTACCGCTTTTTTAAATTTCTTTAAAATCACTTCTGGTTCGTCCTCTAAGAATATTACATCATTTAAGTTTGTTGCACTTTTGCTCATTTTGCTTGTAGGATTTTGCAAGCCCATTATTTTTGCACTTGATTTTCTTACATATCCTTCTGGAATTACAAAAGTTTTTCCATATAAATTATTAAACCTTTCTGCTATGTCTCTTGTAATTTCTAAATGTTGCATTTGGTCTTGACCAACAGGAACTAAATTTGCTTGATATAGTAGTATATCTGCTGCCATAAGTGCTGGATATGTAAATAGTCCTGCATTTATATTATCTGCGTGCTTTGCAGATTTATCTTTGAATTGTGTCATCCTTGAAAGTTCTCCCATATAAGTATAGCAATCTAATATCCATCCAAGCTCAGCGTGCTCCTTTACTTGTGATTGTATAAAAATTGTATTTTTTTCTGGGTCTAAACCTGCTGCAATATACATTGATAATATTTTTAGGGTATTATTTCTTAATGTTTCTGGATCATTTCTAACTGTTAGAGAGTGCAAGTTTGCTATCATATAATAGCAATCATATTCTTCTTGCATTTTAACCCAGTTATCAATTGCTCCTAAATAATTGCCTAAAGTCAATTTGCCTGTTGCTTGAATTCCACTTAAAATTATTCTCTTGCTCATACTTAACATCCTTTCTTTTTCCACTAAAATTTAATTATGTCTAAAATATATTTTATTACAATTTTTGTTTTTTGGCAAGTTGTATACGTAAAAAATACAAATTGCAAGATGTTTTTGCAATTTGTAATTTTTTCTATCTTATTTTGTTTCTTCTGGGTAAACACTTACTTGTTTTTTGTCTTTACCTTTTCTTTCATATTTTACTGTTCCATCTACTAATGCAAATAGTGTGTCATCACTACCAATTCCTACATTATTTCCTGGATGCATTTTTGTGCCTCTTTGTCTTACTAATATGTTTCCAGCAAGTACAAATTGTCCATCTGCTCTTTTCACACCTAAACGTTTTGACTCACTGTCACGACCGTTTTTTACACTACCTTGACCTTTTTTATGTGCCATTTATAATTCAACTCCCTTACTTAAGATTTAATTTCAACTCTATAAATTATTTAGCTTCTACTTTTTTTGTTGTTGTAGATTTTTTTGTTGCTGTTTTCTTTTCTGTTGTTTCAGCTTTTTCTACTTTTTCTGCTGTTTTTTCTGTTTTTGCAACAGGTGTTTTTATAGCTGTTATTTCAACTTTAGTATAAGGTTGTCTATGTCCTTGTTTCTTTCTTTCATTCTTTTTAGGTTTCATCTTGAAAACTACTATTTTCTTACCTTTTCCATGTGCTACTACTTTTCCTTCAACCTTCACACCTTTTACATAAGGATTGCCTACTTGTACTCCTTTTTCATCAGATACTAATATTACACTATCAAAAGTTACCTTTTTTCCTGCTTCTGTATCTAATTTTTCAAAGAATACTACATCTCCTTCTACTACTTTGTATTGCTTTCCACAAGCTTCGATTATTGCATACATTATCGAAAAGCACCTCTTCTTTCTTTTAATACTCGCTAAGTTTGTATTTAGGTAGCTTTTATAAGCTTTTTTAACCTAACTTAAGCGGCTTACGAATAAATATTTTACCATAGTTTACTATTGTTGTCAAGCAATCTGGAGTAAAATTTTGGATATATAAAATTTTGGATATCACATATTAATTATTTTCTCCCAGGCTAGTTTTTCTTTTCCGAAGTGTCCATAATTTGTTGTTTCTTTATATATTGGTTTTTGTAAATCCAAGTATTTAATTATTCCTTTTGGTGTTAAATCAAATTTATTTTTTATTTTATCTATAATTTCTCCTTCTGGTATTGTAGCTGTTCCAAATGTATCTATATATATTGAAATTGGTTCTGCTATTCCGATTGCATATGATAGCTGTATTTCGCATTTTGTTGCATATCCATTTGCTACTATATTTTTTGCTAGGTGTCTTGCCATATAAGAAGCTGACCTATCTACTTTTGTTGCATCTTTTCCTGAAAAAGCTCCTCCTCCGTGTCGACTATATCCACCATAAGTGTCTACAATAATTTTTCTTCCAGTTAAACCACTATCTCCTAATGGACCTCCTATAACAAAACGTCCTGTTGGATTTATATAATACTTTGTTTTATCGTCTAGCATTTGTGCTGGTACAACTGGTTTTATAACTTTTTCTTTTATGTCTTTTTTTAGTATTTCAAGGTTTGTGTTTTCGTTGTGTTGTGTTGATATTACTATTGTGTCTATTCTTACTGGCTTATCGCCTTCATATTCTACTGTTACTTGGGTCTTACCATCTGGCCTTAGGTAGTCTATCGTTTTACTTTTTCTGACTTCTGTTAGTTTTTTTGATAGTTTGTGTGCAAGTGAGATTGGCAAAGGCATATATTCCTTTGTTTCATTACATGCAAAACCAAACATCATACCTTGGTCTCCTGCACCACCCATTTTATCATTTGTTCCTAGTGCAATGTCTGGAGATTGTTTAGATATGTTTATATGAATTCTGCAGGTTTTATAATCAATATCTGTTTTAGTGTTGTCATATCCAATCTCTTTAATTGCTTGTCTTGTAATTTCTTCAATATTAATATTTTCTGCTGTTGAGGTTATTTCTCCTGTAATTATAATTTCTCCTTTGCTTGCCACGGTTTCACAGGCTACTCTTGCATTTTTGTCCTTCATTAAATAAGCATCCAAAATACTATCTGATATATAATCACACAATTTGTCTGGATGCCCTTCTGTTACGCTTTCTGACGTAAATAATTTTTTCATACTTATTCCTTCTTTCTTGATAGTTTATATGTATCAAGTTATTAAAAAAGCTTTTGCAGTATAGCAAAAGCTTTTCAAATTCGATTTTTTACAAATCATCATCCAAAGCAATTGCTTTGCCGGTATTAGCACCTTATTTTAAAACAGGTTGCTGTGGAGTTATTGAGCCGGTTCTCTCGTCCACTCTTGATAACATATTGTAATCATTATAAAGTTTTTTTTAGATTTTGTCAATAGTAATTATTTACTTTTTTATGTTTTTGGTTAATTACATAAGGATTTTTTCTCCATTATCTTTTACTTCTCCTATTATGGCTTTATGTACAAGTGTCTCAAATATTTCCTCATCGAATTCTTCAAGTCTTAAATCCTCTTTTTCAAAAAAAGCTTTTATCTTGTTTCTACCAGAATTCATTATTGCATCATCTTCTACTTCTTCCATACTCACACATTGATTATTAATATAGCAATAGTTATCCTTTATATACCTCTTTCTTGTATTTACAATAATACTTTTTAAATATGCTGTTTCATCTTTTGATAATCCTTCTACTAAATAATTCTTCCTTTCCATAAACATTCTCCAATCATAAAAATTGTTGATTTTATTGAATTTCAGGCATTTTCGTGATATAATTTGGGCAATTAAAATTGGGGGATATCTTATATGGTTAGAGTTATGATCGCTGATGATAATGCAGATTGGATTACATCTTGTTCAACAATTCTTACAAAGGAAAAAGATATCGCCCTTTGTAGTATAGCTATGGATGGTGAGGAAGCTTATAATTCCCTATTTAATAAATAAACCCGATGTATTATTGCTAGACTTATCATATTAGTATAACTAGGGAGTAGTTGTCAATACAACTACTCCCACGAAATGTATAATTTATGCAATTTTGATCATTTATTTATACTTTCCTTTGGTATATTAATTTTCTTTAATTTGTCATAATTGTAAGTTTCATAATTTACATTGTCTTTATTATAATAATTACTTTGGAAATAATATGTTACTGTTGTTCCGTCGTAATATTCAATTGTATAATATCGTCCATCGTCACTAAATACAAAATCAGTTTTTTTCCCAATTTGTATATTTTCAAGTGCTTTTATTATTTGTTGTATTAATTCTTTATTTTCAGTTTTATAGTAAATATATCCTCCCTCTGTTTCTTCTTTCATTTTTATGGATACAATTTGCTCAATTTCATATTGGTTGTTGTTAATAGTTATATTATCTATTTTTTTACAATTATTTTTTTTTAGATAATATATAATCATTATAACAATTAAACATATTATAGATATTAGTAAAACGTAACAACCTTTTTTCATTTATTTACCAATCTCCTCAATATATCCAGATGTTTTTTCAGTATACATATTATCAGTTATAGATTTATATCTTTCTCCATCGTAATCATCTGTAAATCCATTATATGCTTTATAAATTTCATTTGTTTCAGTGTCATATACTCTTTCATACCCAAGGGTTGCATCACTTTGTTTTTGACTCATTATATCATATGTTGTATTTCTTTTTTCCCAAGCACTCATATATGAATCAAAAGCTTTTTGCACACTAGCATTTAATGCTAAAGCTTGTTTAGTTTGAGCATTACCATCATCTATAGTTTTTTGTACATATGCACTATTAAAATCTATTGAATTAATTGATTGTAATAAAATGTCTTTATAATCTATAAATTCATCCTTAACTGCTGTTATTGCCATTATGTCATAAACCATATAATAAAGTGTGTCTACTCCGCCAAGATTATTATTACCAAAGTTAACAATAGATGCCATAAACATACCTTCACCAGGTTTATTATTTTCATCATTGAATGTTGCTCTTAAGACTTTACTATCTAATGCAACACTTTTCATACTAGCACTTGATTCTGATTCTTCTAATTTAGAAAAATTACTAAATTTTGGGAAATTTATAGTAGAGAAGCTAGGGTCAAGTGACTTTATAAATGAAGAGATATCATCAAATTTTTGATAAAATCCCTCTGTGGTAGGGTTATTTAACACAACACTATCAGCAAATAATTTGTATTGAACATTATTTCCACTCATATTATAATAATTTTGCCAAATTTGTTTTGCTTCATTACTTTTTAAAAGTGGTTGCATTTTTAACATTAAAAATATTTGATTTCTACTATCTTCTTCATCATAAACTCTAATTGCATAATAAATTCCTGTTCCTCCAGTTTCAATCTTCCATCCTTTTGGTTTTTTCATAGAAAAAGCATCGTTTTTATATTCTTCAAGCTCTAAATTACTAACTTTATTATCAACAATTTTTACATCTTCTTTTTTAGTTTTACTTTCTATTTTTTTTGCCCCATCACTTTCTTTGCCACCATTATTATTTACTAAAAGAATTACTCCAAGAACAATTACTATTGCAATTGCAATAATGGCAACTATCATCCATATTTTATTTTTTTTAGTTTCATTCAATTTATTTTCCCCCTTTTTATATTTTTTTAGCATGTAAAACAACTCTATATTTGTTATTATTAGCACAAGTTGACACTGTTAATATATTATCATCTTTTGAAACATCTGTATTAAATTCTTTTATACTTCTTTTCTTTATAGTGTTTACAAATTGTTCAAAGTTATTATCATCACTAAATTCTGTTTTTATATAATAATCTTCGCTTTCTATTTTATAAATTGAGAAAACTTTATAAATACATTTCTCATTTTCGGTATATAAAGTGATATTTGTATTTTCTTCATTCTCGTACCATTTAGCATCTAGTA
>OLNZ01002214.1_pt1 | contig 12057 bp, 8 predicted proteins | sample 1672981 | NCBI WGS metagenome assembly OLNZ01 (sample SAMEA3136743, study PRJEB25190) | human gut metagenome | biome: human gut; feature: human-associated habitat; material: faeces | place: Austria | collected 2013
CGAAAGGCAACTGGAAGAATCATCTCCAGCCTATTACAAATAAATATTGTGATGAACTTGGACTTTCCATTATGCCGGCAGAGTACAGCAGGAATCCAAAAAATATCAGCAGGGACAAGTGGGAAAAGGAAATGTCCATGAAAGAGATAATTCTCAGGGATGCCAAGATGTGTGCATATGCAGCCGGGAATGTGGAGCATTTTAAATATCTGATGAAACGGCTTGGATATGTATTCAAGAAAGACGCGTGGATGGAAGTGCAGGCACCGGGATTTCGATATTATCATAAACTGGCAAAGCTAGACGAAATGTTTTCAGAGGAGACGTTAAGGCATCATGTGGATATGCCCTGGATGGCAAAGCCTTACTTTTATTCGTCGGATATCAGGGGGCTGCACAGGGCGAAGCTGTCACCATTCCAGAAGAAGTTTTATGCAAAGCTATACAGATTAAGGGTTGTAGAACAGAAGCGTTTTGTAGTTGGTGGAGCAAAGTATGCAGAGGATTTGAAGAGGTTTCATCAGTTACAGGATGAATATCTGCTGCTTGTGAATAATGACATCAAAAGTGTTGTGGATCTTGTGGATTTCATAGGTGAGCAGGAAGAAAAAATCAAGCAGATTGAGGACAGGCAGAAGGAGATATACAGAGAAAGCTCTAGCCGGAAACGGAATATTAAGAACGAGGAGCAGTATCGTGAGTATCAGATATGGCATGTTGAAGTGCAGGAAGAACTTGACGAGCTGAAGCAGGAGAAAAGGGGAATTAAGAGGCAGATACAGCTTGCTGATGGTATTGTGAAAGAAGATTTGTATACGGCTTACTATGCGGTGTCGGAGAATGAAGAAATCGTTGCAGACAGGGAGATTGAGATACCGAGGATGGAAGAGGATACTGAGGTTGAGGAAGTAGTGGCAGTAGTTGTTGAGCCTGATGCAAATGTCACAGTAATGAATCATCCTGCTAATAGTTATAATGATGGACATGGACAGAATGAGCAAACTGATACAACAGGTAAAAGTAAATTTGTGGAACTTAAAGAAACTGAGCCTGTGGACAAAGTTGATTGGATTGTCAGGAAAATATCAGAGCGTGGAGATTATGAGAATATAAGTGATTCCGTTAAGGCAGATGTATTCGGATTTGATATTACCGATGTAAACGGTAGCATAAGGTTATTCTCGGAAATAATGAAAAGACTGGAGATAAAGCTGGCTGGTGAGGAGATTTATGAAGAGTTCCAGAGGATTTATGATGAAGCAGTTAGCGGAGATGCTGATAAAGGTAAGGAGGAAGATAAGCTGTGGAATGTTGGTAGAGAAAGGTGATATGCATAATTATTAAAAAGAACATAATTAAAAACACATAACTTTTGAAGTATGATATAATAATCTCACTGGATAGAAATATCTGGTGAGATTATTTGCAAAGGGGATAATGAAGTGACCAAGAAAGTCAATTTTTATACAGTTGATTTACATATGTCAATCAATGTAAATGAAGAAAAGAGCCATACAGAAATAAAGGAACATCTTATAGATATAATAAATGAAAATGCAGTAGAACAAGATGGATTCTGTGTATTAGATTTATCTGATGAAAATCAGTTGCATCAATTGGCAGATATTTTTTCATATAATGAAGAACATTTATTTATGCGTGCGAGTAACCAAAAACCCTCTGGTGTTTATTTACAAAGAAATTATACAACAAAAATTCCTGGAGCAGTTCTTGAAGGTTTGAATGAAAATGAAGAAGGAATAGAGCAGTATACATATCTTTATTTTAATTATGTAACTGGAATATTGGCTATTGTAAATCAATTAGGAGCACCAACACATAGGGTACTTAATCAGATGTTCAGTAAATATATGCCAGATTACTATTTAACTTTTACTGCGATACCAAATGCAGAAGGAATCCAGCGAATATATGAGGCTAAAGAAGCAAAAATATCACAAATAGAAATAGAAGTTCCAGTTCCTAGTGCAGCTGTATTAGAAAAATGGTTTGGATGGGATGATACAGATATTCTTACAGTTCAAAACGGAATGTTAAAAGCAATAATGAAAATATCAGGTGTTGATAGACAGTTGATTACTAATGGAGAAAACGAAACTAAGAGGATTATAGATTGTATTAAAGGCAAAGTTTCATCATATAATAAAGCAAAAATTAGAGCTAAAGCAGATGGAGTTAAAACACAGGATTATAGTTTCTTTGATGAGAATTTTACATATCCGATTGAAATTGGTACATATAGAATTGTTTCAGGAAAGAAAATTTATCATTCAGCAAGCGAATTAATTGAGATATATAAGGATAACTTGATAATGGCATATAATGAAAATATTACAACATTAACAATTATTTCAAATAGGCAAGGTGAGAAAAAATGAAACAAATGAAAAGAATCACAATAATAGTGATTGCTTCTCTGCTTTTAATAGTGTTGGCATTTTTGAATATTAAATTTTCATTTATTATAATTCCAGACAGTAATGATATGTCTAGTAGGCAGATAGATTTTATAACTATAGGTACTGTTTTTGCAGGATTTTCATTTACGGCGCTAGGATTATTATTAGGATTATCTTCAGAAAAACTAATTGAAAGAATAAAAAGTACAAGTATCATTACTAATAAGGTGAATAGGATTATTACAAGTATTATATTTTTTGTCTTATCAGTTGTTATTTCGTTGTTTTTTATTTTGGGACTTAATGTTTCTATGTTTGAAAAGACATCATTTTTTGATAAAGTAAATAGTTTTTTTTATGTTATTGGGGTTGGATATCTAATTTTAGGAATAATATATTTTTCTTATTCTGTTTATGAATTATATGATTTGATAAAGAGGGTATATGATTATAATCAAAGCAATGTTAATATTCAAATAAATAAGGCTAAGGAAGAGATGGAAAATAACAAGAAAGCATTGAGAAATGTAAAGTATGATGAATATGAATAGCAAAATAAAGCTGGTGTATTAGACACCAGTTTTATTTTGTTTGTATTATTCCGATAAACGATGTATAATCAAACTAGTTTTATGTTTCTACTTATGTATGATTTTGAAGAGGTAAGATTATGGAGTATTTAACGACTGTGGAATTATCAGAAAGATGGAATATCACTTCACGTCGAATAGGTGTTTTATGTGCAGAAGGAAGAATTGAAGGTGCAATAAAAAAAGGAAAAACATGGTTAATTCCTTCAGATGCAATAAAGCCTGCTGACGGACGATACAAGAAAACTCAGAAAAGTAAGATGTAATGTGAAACAGGATTTATAAATATATGAGAATATATAATTAAATGCAGAGGGGGTACTTATATGGCATTTGATTTTGGAAACGCAAATGAAGCACAGAGAAGTGCTATTTCAACAACAGATGGTCCGTTATTAATTATTGCAGGCCCTGGTACAGGAAAAACATATACATTAGTAAAGAGAATTGTTTATCTTATAACTGAAAAAGATGTGTTTCCTGAGGAAATATTGATTGCTACATTTACAGAAAAGGCTGCGAAAGAGCTGATTACACGTATTACAAATGAATTGTATGCAATAGGAGTATCTGTAAATCTGAATGAAATGTATATTGGTACTTTTCATTCAATTTGTTTGAGGATTCTCAAAGATCATCTTGAATATACAAGGATTAAGAAAAATTATAGGATGCTGGATAATTTTGATCAGCAGTATATGGTGTTTCAGAAGATTAATAGATTTAGGAACTTGCCTTATTTTGATGTTATATTTGATAAAAAGCAAGGAGCTTGGAGACAAGCCGGAGAAATAGTTAAGTATGTTAATAATCTTGCTGAAGAATTGGTTGATATTGATGAAATGCAGGAAGACTCGGATGAACATATTGTGGCTGTTGCAAATATTATGAAACAGTACAATATCTTGATGGAAGATGAGAATTTAATTGATTTTTCAAGTATTCAAACAGAAGCATATAAATTATTGATCGAGGAACCAAGCATATTGGAAGAAATACAGCAGAAAATTAAATATGTGATGGTGGATGAATATCAGGATACAAATTACATACAGGAATTACTTGTGTTTTTGATTGCCGGAAAAAATAGAAATATATGTGTTGTGGGAGACGATGACCAAGGTTTGTATCGTTTTCGAGGAGCAACAATAAGAAATATATTGGAATTTCCAGGCCATTTTGCAGAAGGAGAATGTAAGCAGGTTAAACTTGTTACAAATTATCGTTCAGAGAGACAAATTATTGATTTTTACAATAAATGGATGAGCACAACAGATGGTAGGGCATATGATTTTATGTGGAAGAATTTTAGGTTTGAGAAGAAGATTGTTCCGCCGGAAGGGAAAAAGTATGCTAAAGTAGGTGTTATTAAATGTTCAGGAAAAGATTTGTTAGATGATTGGTATGAACAAGTGTATTCATTTATTACACAATTAAAAAGTAGTGGTGTACTAACTGATTACAATCAGATTGCAGTTCTTTGCAAGTCTGTAAAAGGTGATAAAATCATAGGTATGGTTGAATATCTTGAGGAACATGGTATTAAAGTTTATTCACCTCGTTCGGAAATGTTCTTTGAAAGAAAAGAGATAAAACAGGTAATAGGGTGTATGATCTTATGTTTCCCAGAGTATGTTCGTAAGTTACAACAAAGAGATTTTTCGTATGATTTTGAAAATCTCTATAAATATTACGATACTCAATGTATAGCTGCTGCAAGAGAGCTTATTTTACAGTATAGAGATACATTGGGTAAATGGATTGCAGAGAAGATGCATAAACACGCTAATCTAAGAAAGGATAATGCAGATTATGCATTTACAGGATTACTGTATCAGTTATTACAGTTTGAACCATTTAGTACATACTTAGGGATAGATATGAAATCAGGGGTGATAGATGAAAGACCTGCAAGAAACTTATCAATTTTATCTTCAATTTTGGGAAAGTACGAATATCTACATCGGATAGATGTCTTCACGGAAAACAATATTATAGAGTCGGTAGAACGTTTTTTTAATATGTATTTTCGCTTTCTATTTGATGGAGGAATTACAGAGTATGAAGATGATTCGGAGTATGCTCCGAGTGGGTGCGTTTCATTTATGACTATACATCAGTCAAAAGGAATGGAGTTTCCAATAGTGATTGTTGATTCATTAAATGGAACACCGAGAAGTAGTGGAAATTATTTGCTAGAAGAAATAGAAAATAAATATTTCCATAGAAAAGTTTTTGAGACAAGGGAAGATATAAAATTCTTTGATTTTTGGCGATTATATTATACGGCATTTTCAAGAGCACAAAATTTATTGGTACTTTCTTGTTGTGAAAAGAAAGGTCATGGAGCCACACCAAGCAAATATTTTGAAGAGTGCTATGAGAAGCTACCTGCTTATGAAGATGTAAATCTTTCAGAAATAAAGTTAGAAAAGGTAAAGCCTGTAAATATAAAGGATACATATTCTTTTACTTCTCACATCGCTCTGTATGAGAATTGCGCATTACAGTATAAATTTTTCAAAGAACTTGGATTTACGCAGGTAAGGGTAGGTGCAACACTCTTTGGAACATTAGTACACGAGACAATAGAAGACATTCATCGTGCAGCTATGCGTCATGAAGAACAGACAATAGTGCCGGAAACAATACGAGAGTGGTTTGATACAAATTATATGACATTATCGAAAAGTGAGCATTCTTATTTAGGACAACCACAGATAGAAGCCGCATATAAACAAGTTTTGAGATATGTTGAGAGAAATCAGAGTGACTGGAGTCGAATTCAAGATGCAGAGGTGGAAGTAAGTTTAGTAAAGCCAGATTATATATTGCTTGGAAAAGTTGATCTTATCAGAGGCGAAGGTGATACAGTAGAGATTGTTGACTTTAAATCAGAGAAGAAACCAGATGTTTTAATTGAGACAGCGGAGATGAATCGTTATAGGAGACAGCTTGAAGTGTATGCTCATCTCATTGAGGAAAAGACAGGCAAAAAGGTAAGTAAAATGCATTTGTATTATACAGGTGAGGATAATGGTGTACCAACAGTAACATTTAATAAGTCAACGGAAATGATTGATAAAACTATAAAAGAATTTGATGCAGTGGTTGAAAAAATACAACATAAAGATTTTAGTGGCAGAGCTAAAGATAAAAATCTTTGTGCCAACTGTGATATGAGACATTACTGTAGAAGAAAAGGAGATTGCTAATGGATGGACAGATTTCATTTACATTTGAACAAAGACAACCAATAAAAGGATATCCGGAGTTACACTGGACAGGGAAAAGGCCATATACATCTACACAGTATTATCCTGCACAGCTTAAGGAATCATATGGAGAACCTAAGGATGGTTGGATGAATAAGATATTTTGGGGAGATAATCTTCAAGTTATGAGTCATATGCTTAAAGATTATCGTGGGAAAATAGATTTGATATATATTGACCCTCCATTTGATAGTAAAGTTGACTATAAAAAGCAGATTAAAATAAAATCAAAAAAAATTGCAGGGGATATCTCGTCATTTGAAGAAAAACAGTATAGTGACATATGGACAAATGATGAATATTTACAATTTATGTATGAACGTTTAGTTATAATGAGAGAACTATTGAGTTCAACAGGCACAATTTATGTTCATTGTGATTATCATAAATCGATGTATATACGATGTATTTTAGATGAGATATTTGGATTTGATTGTATGAAAAATGAAATCACATGGCATTATGAAAAATGGACAGCACCATCAGGAGATAGTTTCCAAAAAAATCATGATACTATTTTTATGTATTCAAAAGGAAATAATAAATTTAATACAATTAAAGAAGTAACTGATAATTTGAAAAGTAAATATGAAAATGGTTATCTTATTGGTGGTGGATATGGATCAAATGGATTAGTAGTATATGATAAGAATAATCCCAAAGTAAAAGAAATGATAGCTTCAGGAAAGTATCAAGTTCATTATGCAGATATGGAGGGAAAACCTATAAGTGATGTATGGGATATTCCATTTATTAATCCTCAGGCAAAAGAAAGAACAGGGTATCCAACACAAAAACCGGAGAAATTACTAGAAAGAATTATTACGGCATCTACAGATCCGGGAGATTTGGTCTTTGATTGTTTTATGGGCTCAGGAACATTATGTGCGGTAGCAGGTATGTTGAATAGAAAATATATAGGCGCAGATATTAATTTAGGAGCAGTACAGGTTACTACAAAAAGATTATTAGGATTGCAAAATAATAATAATTTTGAGGTGTATAATGTGAATAACTATGATTTCTTTAGAAATCCAGTAGAGGCGAAAGAATTAATTATTGATGCATTAGGTATTCAAAAATTTGATTCATCAACAATATATGATGGAGAATTAGATGGCTGGATGGTTAAAATCATGCCTACAAATCGTATTGCAACAAGGGCTGATTTAGAGGAACTCAAGGCTAATTTACCGTATCATACATTTGAAAAGCGCAAGGAAGAAAATCCGAATGGGGTGGTGGAGAAAATTAAGATTATTTGCATGGGACATGAAGCTGATTTGAAGGCATCGTTGGAACAGGAACTTTCTTCGTATAATTTGGAAATAGAGATAGTTGATATCCTTAGGGATAAGAAAGATTTACAATTTAAGAGGGAAGCAGATGCCAATGTTGTTAAAGAAAACAATCAGATTATAATAAAAGAATTTTATCCTATGAACCTTTTACAGAAATTAAGTATGCAGAAAGAATCTGTTGAAGATTGGAGGCAGTTGGTAGAATCTATCTATATTGATTGGAATTATGATGGTCAGACAATGAGACCGACAATTTGTGATATTCCGACAAAAGATGAGTTGGTATCTGGTATATATAAAATTCCAGATTCCGCAGGTAAAATTAAAATAAAGATAACAGACTTGTTATCTGAGTCACTTGAGCTGGAGGTATAGATATGGCAAAAGAAGTTGGAATGGAATTTGCCTTTTTTGAGTTCCTTCGTTCATTTTATGTAGATAATAGAGGAATTATAAGAAATAGGTATCGTGAAATAACTAAGAAATATCTGGATTACAATGACAAGGAAAAGAACCCAGACGCATTTTTACGAACCCCACAGTTTGAAGCCTTAGAAATGTATGTGTTTGTAAAAGAATTTATGAATAATCAACAGATGTATCAGATGTTTGATGACTGGTCAAAGAGAAATGGTGTTTTTTCAGATAGGCGATTCTATGATGAAGCTGGGCAGATGACATTATATGATGTTTATTCACCAAAACAGTATCATGATTACTTTTTACAAATAAAGAAATATGCGGAAGATTATCCAAATTATATTTTTGCATTAACTATGGGATTAGGTAAGACAATTCTCATGGCTACCTGTATTTTTTATGAGTTTCTTCTTTCTTCAAAATGGCCTCGAGATGATAAGTATTGTCATAATGCATTGGTTTTTGCACCGGACAAAACAGTATTACAATCGTTAAAAGAAATAGTAACTTTTGATAAGAGTAAGGTTGTACCTCCGGAATATATTGGTGTATTAGATGCGAATATTAAGGTATATTTTCTTGAAGATAGTGGAACCACATTAAATACATTAGATGGTTCCAAGTATAATATAATTATTTCTAATACACAGAAAATCATATTAAAGGCTCAGCATAAAGAAAAAAGTTCTGTAGATAAGTTGTTTAGTGATCAGATACCAGGACAATCCGTATTGGATGATGTTCTTGGAATATTACAGGAAATCAGTAACAATGACGATTTGATGTCAAATCAACGTTTTGAGAAACTTACCAGGCTTTCACAAATGGGTATTTATGTAGATGAAGCACATCATATGTTTGGAGCAGACTTGGAGAAGGCTTTGCACGAAAATGGTAAGGGCACTAGCCTGCGTAATACTATAAATGAATTGTCCAAGGAATTATCTAAGCATGGAAGTAAAGTGGTTGCATGTTATAACTTTACAGGTACACCGTATGTAAATAATAAGATTCTTCCTGAAGTAGTATATGCTTATGGCTTGCAAGCTGCAATTAGAAATAATTTTTTAAAGGATACTAGCGTTATTGGTTATAGTAATGTGAAAAATAAAGAGTTTTTAAAAGCGGTTATTACTGATTTCTGGGGAAAATATGGTGGAAAAGAATATGAGGGATTAGTACCTAAAATGGCTATTTTTGGTGCAGAGATAGCAGAAGTTCGTGATGAAATCAGGCCAGTTGTTGAAGAAGTACTATCTGAATTGGGAATACCTCTTGATAAAATTTTAGTTAATGTTGGAGACGAAAAGATTACTAAATCTGAAGACATAAGAGATTTTAACAATCTTGATATAGTTGGAACAGCAGGCAGTAAGAAGCAGTTTATATTGCTTGTTAATAAAGGTAGAGAGGGGTGGAACTGTAGATCATTATTTAGCGTGGCTCTTTTTAGAAGTCCAAAGTCAAAAGTTTTTGTGCTTCAAGCAACAATGAGATGCTTGAGAAAAATTACAGATGAACAACTAACGGCCACAGTGTACTTGTCAAAAGAGAATATGGATATATTGGATGATGAGCTTAAAAAGAATTTTAGAACTAGCATAGAGGAACTTGTAGTTAAGAAGGATAAAAAACGTAAGAAAGTTCCTGTACGTGTGAAAGAACCACCTAGAACATTGCGCATGAACAGATTGCATTATAAATATTCTTTGGAAACTAAGCATTATGATAGTAGATTATCGTTTGGTTTGAAAGAAATAGAAACAGAAAATTATGATGCAACAATGTATGTTAAAGAAGGACTTACAACTTCGTCTGTTGTGCGTGAAAGCAATATTAACTATATGGTTAGTAAATTAGCGTATACTGAGATAACGTTGGTGGCAGAAGTAGCAAAATATTTTCCAGATATCAGATGCACAGAAGTTGCTAGGATACTGAGGAAATCAGAAGAAGGTATTGATAAAATATTAGTAGCTGTCAATGAACATAATGATATTATTTATGATAAAATTGTGCCAACCATATTTGAGGCATTATACCGGGTTAACAAAGAGATTGTAAAAGAAAATGTTGATGTTAAATTACTTAAGAAGCCTAAAGAAGGTGGATATTATGAGTTTAGTGGAAATGAGGATTTGATTATAATGCAGAATTCAGAGGATTCTGTTGTTGTGAAAAATAAAGACAAGAGTTTTCACGCAGATACTTATGTTTTTGATTCGAAGCCTGAGTTACAATTATTTTTACAGTTGCTTGCAAATGAGCACGTAAAAAAAGCTTATTTCACTGGAATGTTTACTGCTGACCAGACAGATTTTTATGTTCCATATATTGATCCGGAATCTAATAGATTAAGGAAGTATTATCCAGATTTCTTAGTAAAAATGGACGATGGAAGTTATTTGATTTTGGAAGTAAAAGGTGACAATATGATAGATGATCCGGTAGTGAAGGCGAAAGGAGCAGCGGCTGAGGAGATTGCAGTAGAGAGTTCAATGAAATACGAAATGCTTAAAGGAACAGACATTATGGAAGGAAAAGCAAAGTTTTAGCTTAAACGGGTCTCATTCAACCTGAATGGCGGATAGTAATTAAAGATGATATTAATATGGGAAAATCAGGGATAATAAAAGATTTTGTTTTGCCACAAGAAATATATATTGGATGTAGACAGCAGGAAACAGTCGCTGAGAATAACAATAATCGTATGTTACATAATAAAAAAGAGAATGAGATGTATGCTGATCTAGATGAGATACTTCAATGGGCGGAGAATAACTATATTGATGTATATATGCCAATAATAAGTAGAAAAGAATATAAAATGATGGATAGAGCGTTACGATTGATTTAGCAAGTTTTAGCAGAGGTGGCTATATGTCAGATTTTGAAGAAAAATATGATTATCAGGAAATTATGGTAGAAGATATTTCGCAGATATATCAAATTGCAAATGATTATAATTCGTTCTATGATTTACCAAGATCAGGTAGAGGTGACCCAGGTGATGAACGAACTTACTTACAGGCATTTTATAGAGGACAAAGCGATTCTTCTTGGAAAATCACTCCAAGTATATGCAGAGATACATCTGTGGATGAGAGTATATCGGAATCTGGAGATTTACTATTTGAAGTAATGGCATATAATCAGCATTATATACATGCTACAAGATTAATTGACTTTACAATGGATATAAATGTAGCATTGTTTTTTGCTTGTTGTGAAAATATTGAAAAAGATGCGGCTATATTTATATGGTCATATTCTCCGTATGATCCTAAATGGACAAGAATAAAGATACAGTGTGAACTTGTTAATGTTAAAAAGCAACGTATAAGTGTAAGTGAATATGCAGAGATACTTTTGCAGAAATATCCGGAATTGAAAGACAATTATACTTATAAAAAAGATTTCTATACTGATTTAGTTTCTTATTTGGACCACGGCTTTATGATTATGCAACCACGTAATCCGTATTTGGAAAATATGAGAATGCAAAGACAAAAAGGGTGTTTATATGTTTGTGGTGTGAAATTTGAAACTCCGATTGATAAAATGAGAACAAGTGTTAATGCGGGGAATAATATATTGTGCCCGCATGAGCCGGAAGCTCCTAAAGAATTGGACGGAGGTAATTTTTTGGTAAAGGTGGTCATTCCTGCAAGATTAAAAAATGTGATAATGAAACAATTGGAAGAAAAGGGAATTACAAAAGAAGCTTTGTTACCCATGTGATGTAAATAGGCACTTGTTTAATGTAGAAGGATGGTGAGAACTATGGATATAAAGCAGCTAATCGGCGAAACCACAGATTACGATAAAAAGGTTGCACTTGAGACAAAGAAACCCAAAAGCTGGTGCAAGAGTATAAGTGCATTTGCAAATTGCTATGGTGGTAAGCTGGTATTTGGTGTGGCAAATGATGATGCGTTGGTTGGTCTTTCGGATGCTGAAGGAGATGCAGAAAAAATTAGTGAGATAATTAAAACACACCTTAATCCGATACCAGAGTTTAAGCTTTCATTTGAAAAAGATAATGACAAGA
>OLNZ01002216.1_pt1 | contig 12051 bp, 9 predicted proteins | sample 1672981 | NCBI WGS metagenome assembly OLNZ01 (sample SAMEA3136743, study PRJEB25190) | human gut metagenome | biome: human gut; feature: human-associated habitat; material: faeces | place: Austria | collected 2013
ACGGAGGTACGGCAGCGCTTCCGACGCCGCCCGACCACAGCGGCGAAGGTTATCATTTTGTTCACTGGGACGGCAACAACACAAACGTTACAAGCGACAGAACCGTTACGGCGATGTACGAGATAAATCAGTACGTTGTAACATTTGTGGACGGTTTTAACAATGAAGTTATATCGCAGGTGACCGTTAACCATGGGGATGACGTCGAGCTTCCTGATGCACCTGATCACGAGGATGACGGATATAGGTTTACATACTGGGATGGAGATAATACGAACGTCACCGAAGCCAGAACGATAATGGCTATGTATAATACGTATAAGATTACGTTTGTTGACGGTCATACCGGTGAAATTGTCGATATTCAATGGGTAAACAACGGAGAAGATGCAATAGCGCCTACGCTGCCCTACGCCGAGATCGACGGCTACCGCTACGAGTGGGATAAGGACTTTACAAATGTGAAATACCCAATGACGGTTACGGCAAACTTTACTTATCGTGTAAGCTTTGTCGACGAGCATACGGGCGAGACGGTAAGCGAGCAGTGGGTAATGCGTCATGGCGCGGCGGTTGCCCCCGATATGCCTTATACCGAAGCTGCAGGTTATATCTACGCATGGGATAAAGACTTCACAAACATAACGGATACCATGGTTGTGACTGCAAGGTTCACATATCGTGTCAGGTTTGTAAATGAGCACACCGGCGAAATCGCAAGCGAGCAATGGATAAGACGCGGCAACGATGCTGTTGCGCCTGTGCTCCCCTATGCTGAGGCTGACGGCTACCGCTATGAGTGGGATAAGGATTATACGAACGTAACGGACACCATGGTAGTTACGGCAAGATTTACATACAGGGTGCAGTTTGTAAACGAGCATACAAATGAAACGGTAAGCGTCCAGTGGATAGCGCACGGCAGTGATGCGACGGCGCCTGAGCTTCCCTACACCGAGGCCGACGGCTATCGCTATGCATGGGATAGGGACTTCACCAATATAAACGACACCATGGTAGTTACCGCGAGGTTTACATACCGCGTAAGGTTTATTGACCAGCACACGGATGAGATTGTAAGCGAGCAGTGGATCGTGCGCGGTAGTGACGCCACGGCGCCTGTGCTCCCCTATGCTGAGGCTGACGGCTACCGCTATGCGTGGGATGAAGAATGCACAAACGTAACGGATACCATGGTGATTACCGCAAGATTTACATACCGTGTGAGGTTCATAGACGGCTTTGACAACACAATGCTCGATGAAAGATGGATAGAGCATGGCGAAGCGACGGAAATACCGCAGGCGCCTCACCATTACGGCTATCATCTGACAGTCTGGTGCTGCCAGAATGATGCGGGCACGATACAACACAACTGCGAGCATGTTGACAGTGTTCTTGAGCCGCTTAATGTAACCGCGCTTTATGAACGTCATATGTATAACGTAACGCTTAAATGGAGCTCGTGCGGAACGGTGGACCCGGGCATGGATATAGGCGAAAGCGGTGTTCTTGGAGGTTTGGGCTATGGGGATACCATCACGCTGAAAATGAATCCCGATTACGGCCATTATGTGTGGTATATCACAATAAATGGCGAAATAGTTATTGTTCGTCCGGGTAATGCATACGCAATAGAGCTTTTGAGCGATGTTGACGGCGACACATACGATATATTCGTAATGTTCAGGACTGACAGCGCAGAGGCAAGCACTCCGACAACGCCGACATCGCCCACTAAACCGCCAAAAACGGGCGCGGCGGCAATGACGGCTGTTGCGATAATGGCAATTATATCGGGCGCAGGTATAATGCTTGCACGGAAAAAATAAACATGTGACTCGGCGGGCGTGAAAGCGTCCGCCGTATCCCCCTAAGAAAGCTCCTACAAGTGTGGAGCAAAAAACGGCTCGTGTCATTTGCATGACTCGAGCCGTTTGGCGTTTATTTATGCGCGTTCTACTCCGCCAACGATAAACCGAGGCGCGTATAGACGTCCCTGACTGTGCGCCGTGCAGCCGCGCGTGCAGCTTCTGCGCCTTCGCGGAGCACGCTGCGAAGATACGCTTCATCTTTGATAATGCGGCTGTATTCTGCCTGAATAGGCGCGAGCTCATTTATTACGGCGTCGGCAACGGCCGCTTTCAGCTTTCCATAGCCCTGACCTTCGAACGATGCAACTGCTTCATCCATTGTCATACCTGTGAATATGCAGTATATTGACAGCAGGTTGGAGACACCTGGACGCTCTTCGTCGTAGGCTATGACGCCGGCGCTGTCGGTGACGGCACGCTTGAACTTCTTGACAATGACGTCGGGCTCATCCATTATAGCGATGAAAGCATTCGGGTTTGGATCGGACTTGCTCATCTTCTTTGTCGGATCCTGCAAACTCATAATCTTTCCGCCGACCTGCGGTATAAGCGGTTCGGGCATGACAAACGTTTCGCCGTAATTCTTGTTAAATCTGTCGGCGATGTCGCGCGCAATCTCAACGTGCTGCTTCTGATCCTTTCCTACGGGCACATATGAGGCCTGATACAGGAGTATATCGGCAGCCATAAGCACGGGATAGGTGAACAGTCCCGCGTTGATGTTGTCGGCGTGGCGCGCGCTCTTGTCCTTATATTGTGTCATGCGATTCAGTTCGCCCATATATGTGTTGCAGTCGAGCGCCCACGCGAGCTCCGCGTGTTCACTGACATGCGATTGGATGAAGAGAGATGAGCGCTTAGGGTCTACGCCGCATGCAAGCAGGAGAGCGGCCGCGTCAAAAGTTCTTTTAAGCAAAGCCTCGGACTCCTGTCTGACCGTGATGGCATGGAGGTTTGCGACGCAATAATAGCAGTATCTATCTTCGCGTTGAAGTCTTGACCAGTTCCGCAGCGCTCCCGCATAATTGCCGAGCGTAAGCACGCCGGACGGCTGTATGCCGCTCAAAACTATTTTCTTGTCCATAAAGACAACCTCCTTTTTTGTTTGCTCGCGCATATGCGGGAGCATTATTGATTTAGGATTATATACCATGGCATACTTAAAGTAAATATGCCGCACGATATTTTGCCGCATCAGTGCTGTTTTACGCGGACGTATATGTGGTTTACCTTGGGGTCTGCGGATTTTCGATAATCGAGCTCAACGTCGTTTATCGCGGCGAGCAGTTCGGCAAGCTTCTTATAGCCGTAGTTTCTCGAATCAAAATCGGGCTTTTTCTTTATTAAAAGGTTGCCGAGCGCAGATAGAGGAGCATAGCCGCTTTCGTCGGCGATGCTCGATATCGAGTCGAGAATGAGCTTTGATATATCTTTGGGCGAAGGCGGCTTAGCGTCCGCGGGAAGTTGGGACGAGCGCGTCGGAGCGCTGCTTTGACGTATATTTTCAATATAGATAAACTTATCGCACGACACCCTGAAGGGTTCCGGGGTTTTGCGTTCGCCTATACCGAGAACGAGCTTGCCGGTTTCACGAAGACGTGTTGAAAGCCGCGTAAAATCGCTGTCGCTCGATACGATAACGAATCCGTCAATGTATCCTCCGTAAAGGATATCCATTGCATCGATTATCAGCGCAGAGTCGGATGAGTTTTTCCCTGTCGTATAGCTGAACGCCTGGACGGGTATTATCGCGTTCTCGAGAAGGTGCTTTTGCCAGCGCTGATTATATTGAGAAGTCATATCGCAATATATTCGCTTGATTGTCGGCGTGCCATAAAGCGCAACCTCATCGAGTATTTCGCGTATGCAGTAATCGGGTACGTTTTCGCCGTCGATAAGCACGGCAAGAAGCATGTTCGTTTTGACGGTGGGTTTTGTGTCCAATCTGTTACCTCCGCGCAGGTCAGTTTTTGGCGTAGGCGGCAATCACTTCGCATATGTAGACGCGATGGAAGTCGTGCGCGGGATATACGGAATCTATGATGCTGCTGTCGTCGAAGCGTTCAGGCTTTATATCGTCATGATACAGCTTCCTGAGCACAAGCATGCATGACGCTTCCGCGATATACGGGGCGGCGGTTTCGGCGTCGAATGCGGGCGTCAGGCATGTTTTTGAGAGCTTTTTTTCATCGCGCCCGCTATGCGAGCCAAGATATTGCAGGTCATCCATGAAGTTGCCGCCGAAGAAAGAGAGCGTAAAATACTCGTTGCGCTCGGTGAATTCGTATGTGTATCGCTGCGGTCGAACGTAAACCGTGGCCACGGGTTTATTCCAAAGCGTGCCAAGGCCACCCCACGATACGGTCATCGTGTTAAAGCATGCCCTATCGCCCGCAGTGAGCAGTGCCCACTGCTTGTCGAGCGTATAAAACGGACGCAAGGTAAGCTTATTGGGAGATATTCTTTTCAGTTCCATTTGATTTCCTCCTTTGTGGATAGGGTTATTTTCCTTTTATACTTTCAATATGCCAGATATCGCGCGCATATTCGGCAACTGTTCTGTCAGACGAGAAGCGTCCTGCGGAAGCGGCGTTTATGAGCGATTTCCGAGCAAAGCTGTACTTATCTTGATAGTCGCGGTTAGCTCTGAGCTTTGCTTCAATATACGGCGGAAGGTCGAGCAGTACGAAGTAGTTGTCAGCCCTGTGCCAGCTTGCGCCGTACAGCAGCGAATTATAAAGCTCTCTAAATACGCCTGTACCGCCGTCGGAGAGGGAGCCGTCGATAAGCGTATCGACAACGCGCCGTATGTCGGGATTTTCGTCGTATAATCGCTTGGGTTCGTATAAAGGCGCAATTCGCGCGATATCATCGACCGTAGCGCCGAATATGTAATTGTTTTCTACGCCTGCCGCGTCGGCTATTTCGATGTTTGCGCCGTCAAACGTGCCGAGTGTGACGGTGCCGTTGAGCATGAACTTCATGTTGCCCGTACCCGAAGCCTCTGTTCCCGCAGGCGATATCTGCTCGGAAATGTCAGCGGCAGGGATTATATGCTCTGCGTATGAGCAGTTGTAATTCTGCACGAAAACGACCTGCATTTTATCGCGTACGTCGCGGTCTGCATTTATCATTGCGGCAAGCTCGTTGATATACTTTATGATACCCTTCGCCCTGTAATAGCCAGGGGCGGCTTTTGCGCCGAATATGAAGGCCGTGGGCGTAAAAGCCGGCAGCGCGCCATCCTTCAGCATGAAGTATATATGTGCGACGGAGAAAGCGTTCATTAGCTGACGCTTATATTCATGCATTCTTTTTACTTGTACATCGAATATAAAAGCAGGGTTGAGCAGAAAACCTTCGCGCTTGTTTATAACGCCGCAAAGCTGCTGTTTTTTAATTCGCTTTATCTCTATAAAGCGCGATATCATGTCGTCGTCTATCAGGGGCTTCAGCCGCTCAAGCTGTGAAAGATCCCTCAAGAAGCCGTCGCCGATTTTTTCCTTGATAAGAAAGGTAAGTTCTTCGTTGCAAAGCCCGAGCCAGCGCCGCTGCGTTATTCCGTTCGTTTTGTTTTGAAAGCGCTCCGGATATATGCTGTACCAATCCTTCAGAATGTCGTGTTTGAGTATTTCCGTATGTATTCGGGCGACACCGTTGACGTATCGAGAAACATATGTTGCAAGACGCGCCATATGTACGGTGCCGTTATCGATTATTCGCATCCTGTCTATCTGCTCAGCGCCTACGCCCCTTGACATAAGCTCGTTGACAAGCATATCGTCTATGCGGCAGATAATATCGCATATTTCCGGTATCACTGAGCGCATGAGGCCTATGTTCCATCTTTCGAGCGCTTCGTTCATTATCGTATGGTTTGTGTACGAGAACACGCTGCGTGCCACGTTGAGCGCGGTTGGAAAATCCATGTTTTCGAGCATAAGCAGACGTATAAGCTCAGGTATTGAAACCGTAGGATGCGTATCGTTGAGCTGTATGGCGCAATGCGCCGCAAAGAACGAAAAGTCGTTTCCGCGCGTCCTCTTATACCTTCTTATTATGTCCTGTATCGATGCGCTTGAAAGGAAATACTGCTGCTTAAGCCTCAGCCTTTTGCCTTCATCGGTGCTGTCGTTCGGATAAAGCACGCGCGTTATGTCTTCAACGGAATTCTTTTCACGAACCGACATAGCGTACTGCTGATCGTTGAAAAGGTTGAAATCAAATTCCTCGATTGGTTCGCTCTGCCAAAGCCGCAGCGTACCTATGTTTGTCGTATCGTATCCGATTATGGGCATATCGTATGGCACCGCAAGCACCGATTGTCCGGCAAAGTTTACGGTGACCGTCTTATCGTCTCTTCGTCTGCTCCAAGGGTCGCCGTAGCGCTGCCAGTTATCGGCCTTTTCTATCTGAAATCCATTTTCAAAGCGCTGCTTAAAAAGGCCGAATTTATATCTCAACCCATAGCCGTCCAAAGGCAGGTCATGCGTGGCTGCGCTGTCGAGAAAGCATGCAGCGAGCCGTCCCAATCCGCCGTTGCCGAGCGCGGCATCCTCTATGTCCTCAAACTTTGATATATCTGCTCCGCGCACCAAAAGATAGCGCTTTATGTCGTCGAGTATACCGAGACAGTAGAGGTTATTGTATATCATACGGCCCATGAGGTATTCGGCTGAAAAATAATATGCGCGGCGCACACGTTCATGCTCTCGCCTGCTTCTTCTCCAGTCGTCTGAGACGGCGAACATGACGGCGTTGCTCAGCGCACGGTGAAGCTGCTGCGCCGTGGCCTCCGTCAGTTCTATTTGATACTCGGAGTTAAGCTCATCCTCCATGCGGCGCAGAATCGCCTTAGAGTCCATCAACATAAACAATTCTCCCGGTTTGCTTTATTCGACGCAGAAAGTATGCGCATATAAAGCAAGCATTATAACAATTATTCTACCATAAAGATAAGTGCAATGCATCCTAATAATGCATTGAAAGAATCGGAGGGATTAAGTGTCCACCAAGGGAAAGGATAGCTCCATAGCGAGAAGCCTGCTACAATGTGAATTTGGAAAAAACAGTAAGAAGGCCAAAGCTGCTGCAGAAACTTGAAATACTTTTGCAAGCGAGGGTAAAGGTAAAGGAGATAGCCGACCTCCTTGGGAGACGAAGCGAGCGAACGAGCAGGAGGGAAATAAAACAAGGGACAGTGGGTCTGCTCAACAGCGATTTGACAGAAAGATATGAGTACAGCGCTGACGCCGGGCAGCGAGTATACGGCAGGAACGGCGCAAACAAGGGACGAGGTCTGAAGATAGGCAGTCCACACGATCTGGTAAGCTATATAGAGAAAAAGATCGGAGAGGAGAAGATGTCGCCGTATGCCGCTTTGCAAAGCATAAAAAACGAGGGAAAGGAGTTTGCGGTAAGCGTTTGCATTTCTTGACGCTGAAGCAGTAGTTGTCGTAGGTGTTGCCGTTTGCCGCATTCCTTTTATCAACACGCATAGCCAGATGACCTGCGGGACACTGCATCATGTGGGCATCTTTGCTGTAGCTGAAGCCTTCTTCTAACTGCGCATTCGCAGCGGCAGCGACTGCCGAATTGGTTCTTGCGTACAGTTCTGCATTATGTTCTTCGCAAAATGCCGGATTGTCATCACTGACATAGGCCATATCGCCTACGATCTCCTTGACAGCTACCCCGTTTCGTTTGCTCTTTCCCAAAAGATTTGGCAACTGCTCGCCATCGGGCCTGCTTCCGTCTGTTACCTCAATCCCGTTGATGATTCGGTCATCACTCATCACAATATGTGTTTTGCACCCGAAAAATGTGGATGCAGGCGTCTTATGGCCGAATCTTGCATCTTCATCATCTTTAGAGCGAATCTGCCGAATGCGGTCATTGTCCAGCAGTTCCTTTATACGATTGTACAATGCCTTGATCTCGGCATTGTCACTCGCTTCCACTCCACCTTGTATTTTTTCAAGCAATTCGTAGGTATATGCTATTTCTTCAGACAAGTCCGCCTCTATGGACGGCTTCTCCGGGAATCTCTCGGACAAGTCATATTCCTGCTTATATATCTCCTTGCGGAGCGTTCCGGTTAAATTCCTCAGAACCTGAGTTACGCTTTTTGCCATCACCGCAGCTTCCGTATGCATCGCATCAACGATGATCGTTCCAGATTTGACCAGCCCTTTTTGAATCGCCTGCTGAATCGTCTCTTTCAGCACATCCTCCAGTATGTCTTCTGTGATCCGCGTTTTCTGAATTTTGTCAACAGGCTTGGGTCGATTATCTTATCTTCCGGTGAAAGACCAGGAAAGTATTTATACGCCATATCTGTTTGAGCGCCGGAGATTAGACGCTCATCTGACAGGTCGTACAGCTTCTTTAAGAACAGCAGCTTGAACATCATTTCCGGCTCTTTTGCCGGACGCCCGAAGTTCTCGCAATATTGTTTGCGCAGCATGGGATTCACAAAGCTGAAATCTATGTTGTCCTTTAGCTTCCTCAACATGTGATCCTGCGGAATAATGGCCTCATACAGTCCTTGATATGGAGATAGATCCATTGTTATCCTGGTGGTATCTTTCAGCATTCCTATCCCGCCTTCCTTGTGCCTGTTTTACCGTTTTCTCGCAAAAAAGCCAGACCTGCCAATGTAGATCTGACTCTTTCAGTGCCCTTGATTTTCATCCGTTCTAACGCACATGTCGTCAAAGCCGGAATTAACTTAAGGGGCTGCGGCCCCTTAACAGCCCCGGCAAGCTGACAGCCGCTGCAGATTGCTGGGGCTGTGTTGCTAACATTCTTTTATATTCGCACAGTTTTTCTGAGGACGCAAAAAGGAACTGTAGTGCGCAACAGTTCCTTTTATTTTGAATTTTAACCCAAACGCACTATGTCGGCGCCAAGACCGCACAGCTTGTGCTCAAAATGTTCGTAACCGCGATCAATATAGTGTATGTTTTCTACCTTGCTCTTTCCGTCCGCCATCATTGCCGCAATGACGAGAGCTGCGCCGGCACGCAGATCCGTGACCTGAAGCTGCGCCCCCATAAGACGTTTGACGCCCTGAACAAGAGCGGTACGGGAGCTTACCGATATGTTTGCTCCCATTCTGTTGAGCCCGTTAACATGATTGAAGCGTTCCTCAAACATAGTCTCCATTACAAGGCTTGTTCCTTCGGCAGTGGAAAGGAGCGCCATCATCGGCTGCTGAAGATCTGTAGGAAATCCGGGGTAAGGCAGCGTCTTTATATTAACCGAACGAAGCCGTCTTGAAGAACTGACCCTTACATAGAAATCACGTCCGTCGTTGCCTTCGCGGACAGTTGCCCCTGTCTCCATAAGCTTTGCGGATATGGCATCAAGATGAGCAGGAATAACATTGTTTATTATGACATCGCCACCCGTTGCGGCGGCGGCAATCATAAATGTACCCGCTTCCATTTGATCAGGTATTATGGCATAGTTGCAGCCGTGAAGCTGCTTTCTGCCATTTATTCTGATTATATCGGTGCCCGCGCCTTTTACGGAAGCGCCCATCATGTTCAGGAAGTTCGCAACATCTACTATGTAAGGCTCTTTTGCGGCATTATTGATTATGGTTATACCGTCCGCTCGCGCGGCGGCAAGCATTATGTTTATCGTCGCGCCGACACTTGCAATGTCCAAATATATTTCGGAACCCACAAGCTTGTCAGCTTTCGCCTTTACAATGCCGTTTTCTATTTCAACTTCGGCTCCAAGCGCCTTAAATCCCTTAATGTGTTGATCGATAGGTCTCTGGCCAATGGGACAGCCTCCCGGGAACGAGACCTCGGCGTGTCCGTATCGCCCGAGCAGCGCTCCAAGCAGATAATACGACGCGCGCAGTGAATTAACCATGTCAAACGTAACGCAGACATTGTTGATGCCTGAAGGGTCTATGCAGAGTACGCCGTTTGAACTGAACTCGGTCTTAGCCCCTATTTGGCTCAGGAGTTCGGTCATTACGCGCACATCGTCAATATAAGGAAGATTCTCTATAACGCACGGTTCACCGCAAAGAATCGCAGCGGGAATTATTGCGAGCGCAGCATTTTTTGCACCCCCAACAGAAACCGCTCCTTCAAGGCGATGCCCCCCGTTAATTATATAGTAGCTCATTCAAAACTCCCAATTCGCATATAAGCACATATATATTACCATTGTTAAACGTTTATTGCAAATATATAAGAAAGAAGCAGTCATTTAATGTTGGACTATACCCTGTACCATAATGTCGCTAAAAGTCGCTTTACATATCCTTATCTTTAGATTATAATAGACTCGTAGTGATATAATTTCTAACACTATATCGTATTACGGAGGATTAAATGAAAAAAGTCCTGAATTTCTCGGCATTGCTTATGATTTCGCTTGCGCTTGCGGCCATGATTTGCTTCCTTGGCGGATGCAGCATCATTTCGCCAATAATTAACCCGAGCAATATCACCGACACGCCGGAACAGCGCGAAGAGGCCGAGCGTAAATCCATAATTAACGCCACAACCTTTAGGGAAGGCGTTTCAATAAACGGCGTCGCAGTCGGAGGAATGACATACGATGAAGCGCGTAGCGCCCTGCTTCCCTTGGAAAGCGAACTCCTCGGAAAGTTTAAGTACACGTTTGTTGCCGGCGAAAATACATACACGCTTTCGGCAACCGACCTCGGTGTAACCGTCAATCTGGGCGAAGTGCTTAACGCGGCCTTTAACATATGCCGTACCGGTACGCTTGCGGAGCTCAAGGCTGAGCTTGAGAGCATAAAGACAAACGGACGTGATTTTCCGCTTCGGTGCATCGTATCCTCCGAGGGAATCGATTCCACTATAAGAAAGATGACAAGCGACGTCTATATCGCACCTGTCGACGCCACCGTTGAAATCAACAAGGATGACCGCGACAACCGTTTTACATATGTTGACGGCAAAGACGGACAGGAAATTGACCGTGAGGCGCTCGTTGAAATGCTTAACAAGCTTTCTGCTCAGAGTGCTCTTGAGACAACAGTTGACATGCCCGTTAAGCCCATTTCTCCCAGCGTCACCGTCGACGACCTCAAGGCTCTCACGACTCGCCGTGCTTTCTTCGGTACATCGTATTCGATGAGTAACTCCAATAACCGTGTACATAACATAAAAAAGGCATCCGGGCTCATCAACGGCGTGGTTGTCGCCCCCGGTGAAGAGTTCTCGACAAACGACGTACTCGGGCCTCGCAGGCTCGAAACGGGCTGGCTGCCCGCAACGGCTATAATACTCGGCGGCGCCGGCACTGAGGATCAGCCCGGCGGCGGCGTATGTCAGGTTTCGACAACGCTCTATAACGCTGTTGTAATGTCCGACCTCGAGATCGTTTATCGCCGCGGCCATTCGCGTGTAAGCGCATATATACCCGGAGGCCGCGACGCGACAATAGATACGGGCAATATCGACTTCATCTGGAAAAACAACACGGAACACAACATATATGTGTTCTCGTGGGTCAACTCGAGCAAAGAGGAAATCTATTGCGAAATATATGGCGAACCCTTCCCCGATACTTTTGATGCAATAGACTTTGTTTCGGAAAAGGTTGAGGAAATAGAACCCACGCCTACCGAATATATTGAACTTGCTTCGTTGTATGCCCCGTACTGGAAGGTGAGAAACGCCGCCAGAAAAGGCTATATTTACGAATCCTTCGCCGTTTACTACAAAAACGGCGTTGAAGTGAAGCGCGTCAGTCTCGGAAAAACGAAATACAATATGCACCCAACAAGGATCTATGTATGGCCGGGCTACGTCTACGGCACCCCGCTTGACCCCTTATATGAAATAAAAAGTGATCAATAAAGCCGAAGCGCTGCCGCATTTATGCGGCAGCGCTTTAGTGTGCGTAAGCACTCCCCTTTTGCTTGCGATTTACATCTCGCAAGGCTTTCAAATTGCAAATGAAAGTTTACCCGAGTTACAGCGCGGCGTGTGAATTTTCAAAAACTCTGCGCCATAGCTGGGTGTACGTAAGACAGTATTGCGCTAAGATTGACGAAGCGGCACGAAATCGCATGGAGCTGATCGTGCCGGAGCTGGCGAAGCGAAACGGCGTGACCGAGAAACAGAAAGCCGACACCAAATGGAATGGGTACGGCAGATGAACGCTTGCAAGGCACAGG
>OLNZ01002219.1_pt1 | contig 12044 bp, 7 predicted proteins | sample 1672981 | NCBI WGS metagenome assembly OLNZ01 (sample SAMEA3136743, study PRJEB25190) | human gut metagenome | biome: human gut; feature: human-associated habitat; material: faeces | place: Austria | collected 2013
TTCAGACTTCTCCACCTGAAAAAATTCACAAATTCTAGAATATAAATTATATACATTTTCCATGCCATAGAGATCTGAACCATTTCCAATATATGGAATTCCATATTTCTTCTTCATTTGTTCCGCAAGATACCTAGATGCGTTTTGGCACGTTATAATGTTCAACTCTGCATTTGAGGCGTCCTCCAGCTCAGATAAAGAACATTTTCCAGGCACATGAGTTACATCTGTAATCCCTATCTTATTAAGAAAAGCACTTAAATCTTGAGTCGATCTATTAAAATAATCAAATTCTCCCAATAAATTCACTTTTCTTTTTTTACACTCTTGTCTATCCGCAAATAAATATCTTATAAGAATATCTCCAGCCATTCTCATTCCATATTTATGATCGCCCTTGAATCCTGCAGTATGGATTGGAATAACCCGACATTTGTATTCCCGTTCAACATTCTCTGCAATTATATCAATATCCGAACCAATAATTTCAGATACACAACAGTTAAAAATAAATAGTATTTCCGGGTGAAATTTCTCGATAATCTCAGCAGCTGCCTGCTCAACTTTCTCATCACATCCCATAATAGCATCGCACTCGTTAAAATCTGTACAATAAATATGTGGAATATCCACCCTGTGTTGAGCATTAAAATACCCATTTAATCTAACTACAGCATTATTTGCATAAAATGTACACCCTGTCGGACCGTTAATTAAACAAACTGTCTTTTTCAAATTGGCAAAATATCTTAGCGCTCCAAATAATGCACATGATTGATATGGTTCACAATATTTCATTTGATTAGCCTTTCATACATAATATTTTGTTCTTTAAGACTTCTAGAAAAGCAATTGTTTCATTAAATATGTCGTATTTATCACCGTATGAATATAATAAATCTTCGTCCCTATTTTCAACACAGATTATCAGCTTTTCAAACTGCTTTTTATCCTCGCACAGCCGCCTATAATATTCATATGAAGATACTCCCTGTATTTCATTCATCATTATACAGCTTTCATATAAATTATTAAGTACATTTTTTAAAGAATAAAAAACGCTTTCCGCAATCATCTCATTTGGTGTTGGAATTTCGCAATATTTAAACTCTATAAAACCTTTATCATTTTTCATCCATATTAAGTACTTATAAACATCACGTTTCAACATATCAATACAATAGTCAATACCTTCATGACATGTAATCAGATACTGTGGTTCAAATTTCTTACATAAGTCTAATAAAAGATCTTCTCCGTATAATATACGGTGATTCTTTCCATACTGAACTTGATGTGTTAGCGGTAAAAAGTTTTTTAAATCATTTACTTCATGAATAAGAAAATGCAATAAGATATTATACTTCTTTTCAGACAGCCTATGATTAACTGCGCCAACATTGTTATTAAAACCAAGCTGAATCTCTTCATTGGTGAATTCTTCGACTATTTGTTTTTGAAACTTCTCTACCTTATCCAATACTCCAGGTGTAACCTTATCTACCAACAATCTTATATCATAATCATTGTTTCTGCGAATAGTATATTTCTCAAGATTGTACATCGATCCTACAACAAAAATAGAAACTATTTGTGGTTCATCGCAAAAAAAATCAACAGCTTTATTATCAATTTCCTTAATAAGTTCTAAAATAGTCATAGTTCGCCCTTTCTGCACTATATTCTCCCTAGGAATTTATTGTACCATTTTAGTACAACTGTTCAATACAATTTCTGTTAATATCATTTACAAAGGTAAATTGTATCTGTTTCTTATTCCTCTTCTGACATCCCCCCTACCAATTCCTTCGCCATCCCATACAATTCATCAAACTCCTCCAACTCCCCATACGCAAACCCTTTCCGATCCCCATACATACTCATAATTTCCCAGGAATCTGCAGGCTTAAAGCCTCCTTCTACGTCTGCGTATTTGTGAATCTGCAGGTCATCATCTAGCCAGAAAAGGTGCAGGTACTGGGTGTTAACTCCGTTATCTGCTGCGGTGTAGGTATAGACCATGCTGTCCCAGAAACCGAAGAATGGTCCGACTTCGTCTGCCCTTAGTTTTTTGCCTGGGGAGCAGTTGATCCGTGTGTCCATATACACAACGGATTCCATCTTCTCTTCTTCCAGATTATAGAGCCAGACGGATTCTTCATCTGCTCCTAACAGGCATGTGCTGTCACGGAAAAAGCTCATATCCAGATACCTTTTCCCGCCTACGTTCAGGGTATGGAGAACTTCCAGAGTCTCTGCATCCAGAACCCAGACGCTGCCAGAGCGGTCGTAGATCAGCAGGTTTGTGCAATCTCTATTTTGAACAGTTTCTACAGAACCATAGTTCTCATCATTTTCCAGAGATAATGTTTTCTCTGCCAGAATCTTCTTCTCCAGAGTTGAATATATAATTACTCTTACCTGGTTCTGACACTGGCTGATTATTTCCAGTTTTCTGTCGCCGTCTGCATCCGGTTTCTTTGCAAAAATGTCGCGGACATGCTCTACACCATTCAACCCAAGTGAAATTTCCGAAAGCTCCTGAGTCTGGAAATCCATATAAAACAACAGGTTCATGTCATGATCCGCAAGGTTTCCGCACAAATATGCCCCGGTCAGATTAGAATTGTACTGTATTTGATTCAGGAGCCCTGTAACAGTCGCCAGGGTCCTGCTTTCTCCACCCTTCACCGGGCAAAGCGTTATTCTGGAAATGGTCTCATAATTTTCGTTATACCGCGTCTCCAAAACCAGCGCAACTTCCTGTCCATCCTGCACTTTCATCTGCACGTCCTGGATTTTCCAGTCCCCGTCACTTTTATAGGTAAACAAAGGTTCCTCTTCCAGCATCCGATACACAGCCACAGCATCATTATAGAAAAACAGGGAACCGTACACCTTTTTCTGCCGTTCTGTGTCACCAAACCACATGTACGTATACGCACCTTCCTGTTCTACCCCTGCGATTTCATAGCTCTCTCCAAAAAGACCTGTGATATCCACATCTGTCATTCTGGAATCCTTTGGTTTTCCACAATGAACCACACCCTGCTCTGTATAAAGCTCCAGCGTCTGCGCCTGGGAGTCACAGTGGAAATCATACAGCGTGCCATTGCCTTCATAAACCAGCTTTTTGATCATAGAACCATCGGATACGGTAACGGAAATCACACTTCCGCTGCTCAGACCTACCAGAAATTCGTTCTCGGAATACGGCTCCACAGCAGCGATTTCTGAGTGAAACGTTAAATCTGCAAGCCGATCAGACATTCCATCAGCCAAATCCACAAGCCACAATTTCTGCCCGATCCAGCAGGCCCACACATCCGAAGCACTCTTTCCCATGAGATCCAGATTCAGCACACAGTTCCCTTTGCCATTTTCAAACCACTCATTCTCAGTTTCCAAACGACATACCGTTTTCCCAGTTGTAAGATCATACAGCACCGGGGTAAAAAGCCCTTTTTCATCACTCCAGATGTCCATCTGGTCATAAGGATCCTGCTGTCCTTCCTGATATTCAATCACAGCCAATAAATTGTCCGCAACCAGAACTGGTCTGGCTGCACAGTCTGTTGTCAGTACAGTCTGGGTATTATTCTGTAAATCATATACGGTCAGCCCCTGGTCGTTCCGCTGTATCCGCCAGTTTTCAACGGTAAAATCATAATCGCGGATATCCTGGAACTGGTCAAATTTATTATTCCCTGGGGACTCCGTATCTTCAGACTCCGCCATCTCATCTTCATCTATTTTTTCTATTCCCAGAGGCGCAAACATGGTTTCCTTCCCCGAAGAATAGGAACCCATTATAGTATTCAGGGCGTACACCTGCTCCGGCACCACACTCCAGTTGGTTTTTTCCTCTTCATAAGGTAAAATGGCAGTCTCAAGTGCCCCCTTCTTGTCCCCTTTTTCATATAGCGCCATAGCCTGATTGCACAAATTCAGTGCCCGGTTCTGGCTTGCCAGCGTATGCTGGATCTGGATCTGGTATGCCTGATACACTGCATGTGCCCCAAAGCCGGTAAGCGTTACTGCCACAACAGCCGCAATGCTGCCGAATTTTCTCCTGCGGTACCGTTTGTAGCGCTGTACCAGTCCGTCATAAGGAACAGACAGAAGCGGGGCTGCAATACGGATTGCTGCTTCCTTTTTTATTTTCTTTCTGATTTCCTTCTGGGAACCGCCGCGGGCATCTGCTGCCAGAACGGCTGCTCTCCCAAGACCTGCCACGCGGATCACCGGCATTTCCAAAGCCTCTTTTTCCAGCCCGGTTACCATAACCAGCACGTGGGATACAGGATGAAACCTGAGGAAAAATTTCACCTCTTTTGCCTGCCAGATTGCAGACTCCGGATCTGCCCCGCCTACAATGATCAGATAATCGCTTGCCTTCAGCGCTTCCACCGTCTGCTTATCCCGGTTGGCATCTACGGAAACCTCTGTGCTGTCCAGAAATACTCTGTGGACCCGCTTCAGCCCGGACGCCCGGAAATGCTCCAGCCTTTTCTGCAAAGTCTGTGCCGCCATCTGGCAGACAGGTTCTTTGGCGTCATACAAAATATATCCATCATAAGTCAGACCGGAAATCCGGGAATGAGAAGGCTGCAAGGCTTCCAGCACTTTATCAACATCCTTCAGCATGGCATCCGTAGTCCCATAACGCTTCTCGGGATCCGGTTCCAGTGCTTTTGCCAGAATGTGCTGGATCAGTTCTTCCACATATGCTGGAACATTCAGTTCCTGTATGTTTTTGCGTGTAAGGTAATTCTTGTCATATTTATTTTGAAAACGGGCCAGAAGCCCAGCACTGTAGCAGGTTCCTGTGAGAAAATACAGAAGCAGGTAGCCCACGCTGTACAGATCCGCCTCTTTTCCCAGACGGAACTCTCTGTTCTCTCCACTAAGAATCCGGGCAATCTCCGGCGCGCGGTAGCCCAGTGAGGAAAATATGGGTCCACTTCCCACAGGAGCACATCTGCCATCCTCCAGAAGTCTGCGCGCTGAGCCGAAGTCGATGAGAAAGCAGGTCAGGCTCTGGTCCCGCCAGTCTCCTGTTACGAAAATATTGCCTGCCTGGATGTCGAGGTGGACATATTTTCCCCCATGCACCTCCCGAAGCGCCAGCAGCACCTGCCGAATCACGGAAAAAATCGCCGCAGCTGTATGGTTCTCCTCTTTCCCATACCACGCTGTCACCGATTCCCCTTTATTCTCCAAAGATGCCATCACCGTATATGTATTGCTGACATAATGGAAGCTTTCCCCCTGATCCTTGGAAATTTCCGCGCCGCCAGCCAGATGAAGGATTGGAACCATACGGATTGCCTCTGTTTCATAAATCTCCGACGTGATTTTTCCCTCATTCAGCTGCATGGCAGCTACATAATGCAGATAATGTTCCGCTTCCTGGCTCTCTGTCACAGGCCGTATTTCCCCTGTGGAATTACGGGCAAAGTCATACTGCTCCGAATAGGGGAAGCATTCCTTCAGCGCATAGCGGATCCGGCTCTGCTCCTCATATTTTCCATCCTGCAAAACCATTTTGCATGCAGAATACAGAAGGCTTCCGCCGCCTCGCCCGATCCTTCCATTGATCTTATAACATTCTCCCCCTGGGAAACGGATATAGGTATTGTCTGATAAATATTCTCTCTCCATTTTTTCTCCACCTTACAGACCTTTATCATCAGTCATAATAATATGTTCACAGCCTGACGGGCACGAAAATACAGGCTAACCTATTCGCCTCACTGACTCATTTGACTGTTTACATACGCACTCAATGCCAGATATATCTGTGCAGGATTTTTCGCATGAACGGTAGAAATACTTATACACTCTCCCACCGGCATATTGCCAATGCACAAACTGAGTATAAATGTACGCTCCAGCACGTGTGGAATATACAGTTCCGGCAAATGCCCCTCTTCCAGTGCTTTGGAGCCCCCATCTAGGAAATCCCAAACCCTTGCACTCATTTTTTCCTTCTCATCTTCCCAATCCAGATTGCATGCCAGCCAGACCATAAATAGCATATCCGCCTTTGTCACCGGGATTTCTCCAGCCAGAAGTCTGATGATCCTGTCTGTAATAAGATTCGATTCCAGGCTGCCGTTTTGTGCAACCTGGGTATAACGCATGATCCGTGTTATATGTTTGGCCTCAAATATGCTTCCGCTCATTTTATTAAAAAGACGCACCAGACGATTGAGCACCAGTTTCTCGTAATCCGCCTTGCCCATATCCTCTTTTAGCTGATAAGGACTATTCATACTGCAGATTTCGCGGAATCCTGATTTCCCCGCATTCCAGTTTACGGCTTCATCCGGATCCTCAAGGCAGTCTTCCAGGTCCGTAAAGCCAATATTATCCTCTAAGCCGTCTGCCTTCCCAGTCCCATCTCTTGGGAAGCTTTTCAGGAAATCCCCGTCACCGCCAACATTGCTTCCTTCCTTTTTCCTGATGTCATGCTCAAGCGTATAATGATAAGCATATGCCACCAGATTCCGGTAAACAGCAAGGGCGCTTTTTCCCGGTATGTCCAGGTACTTTGCCTGGGAAACCAGCCATGCCAGAAATTTATCGTCTACAGAGTCTATCTTTTTGGGATCGTCTGCCTTGACTTTCTGTCCAGTCTTCTGGTCTTCCGCCTCCTGTCCTGCTGCCTCATTTTCTCCATTTGATTCTGCCAGGACCTGGGAAATAACTTCGTCCTCCCATTGGCAAATCCGTTCATATAACATTCCCGGATCGTCTTTCTTTCCGGACACCTCACTTCCAGGCATCATCCCTGCAGTAAAACCTTCCGGCTTTTCCTCCAGATTTATTTTTTCAATCCTGGCTGCCTTTGTCTGATATTTTGCTTCCAGCTGCTGAAAAACACCATAACTTTTTCCACGAAGCAGACAGTACGCATGTATGATGTCTGTGCTTTTTGTAAAATCCAGTCCGTCATTTTCCACTGCGCGTACAAGAAAATAGCAGGTTTCTTCATAGCTCAGCCGGATCATATGGGCAATCTGCAGTCCTTCTTCCTTCGTAAGCAGCTGGGTATTCACATACAGGAGAAATGCCCGGCGAAAAACAGGGCTGAATTTATATGGACGCAGATCTTTTTCTTTCTCCTCTGGCCGCTCATTCTCCCATACAATGTTTGTAAAAATTGTAATATACTTCTTTAATTCTTCCTCATCCAGAGACAGGGCATGCGCTCTTGTAACCTTTTCAAATTTTTTTGCCTTTCTTGCACCCTTTGGTTTATACTGAAAAGCCGGGAATTCTCCCAGTTCCATTTCTGAACCCAGAAGATTTTTATTCAGACATTTTGCTGCCAGCCAGCACATAAGAAAATACCTGGGCGTGCAGATAAATTCCTCTGCAATTTGTTCCATTTTTTTCTTCCATTGGTCTACACTTGCATCTTTGGGCATGTTTTCCAACTCAGCTTTGCTCGCTTGTCCATATTCATCTGCATAATTCAATATGCTATTTGCAACGCCTAGTGTATATGCAGACGCCCCAGCCTCGTAGGTTTTTTTCTCCATCTTGCCTTTTCCTCTCTACGTAAATGTATTTTAACATTCTCATTAACAGGCATATCCTACTGTCAGAGTATGTAAAAAATGCTCTATAACCACCTTTGTTTTCATTCATTATAACGTAAATCAAAAAAGTTGTATAGAAATTTCACAGTGTACAAAAAAGCAAGTTACTGTTCACTCCGTGACCAGTAACCGCTCCGCGATGCACAGCCTTAGAGCCTGTTTGAAAAATCATTCCTGCAATCTGCACGCCCGCTTTTCGGTATATTTTGACCGAATTCGAATGTCTAGTTAGCTCTCAGAAATCCTTACAATACATTGATTTTGCTCTACCCATTGCTCTTCCTTTTTCTGTTCTTGCTGATACAGACTATATTCATAACCCTTACATCTGCCCACAACTCCTCCGTCGTGAAAAAGCAAAAAGCGCATATCACGCCCCCTGGCAAAAAGATAGAGCTTTTTAAATTTATCCAGCTGCTCCATCTTGATCCGGACCATTTCTATGCAGCCATCCTCGCAAATGCTCAAAGCTCTTTCATTCATGTTTATATTCCAGTTGATATTTTTGCAGCAATTATTACTGGCCGCCCCACAGATCCCCCCGTCTCCAAAGCGCACATGGAACAGGATATTCTTACCGGGTATCAATAGAATTCCTACAAATCTTGTCTCCTGCACTGGATAGCCCTGTACTGCTTTCCGGATTTTCCGCGCAAGCTCAAATTTGATCTCATCACGAAACGGTGTTTTGGTAATCTTTTCTGCGTATTCCAGAAAATACTCTGCCAGAGCTTCCAATAGAAGCCTGGCAAAAGTACAATTTCGAAATTCTCCGTGGCCTTCATCCGCCACACCAACAAATGTCATGTTATTTTTCTTCTTTATTCTTATCATTTTCTGCCTGATTTCCCCCATATTCTCTCTTCTCATGATATTTTTCTAACGTCCATTCCGCAAACACCTGCCACGCCTCCCAAATAAACAGCACAATGGAAGTAAATAACGCCCATTCTGTCCATTCCATAATGGATCCCTCCTTTTTTCCCAATCTGCCACGGCTTTGCCGTCAGTGATCGCTTTTTTATTTTATAAAAATTATAAGCGCTCCAAAGCCCCAGGCATATCCCACAAGAGCGAAAAAATAGGCATTAAAAAACGGAGTATTTGATGAAAATGTTTCCATGTAGTATAATAGCTTTAATAAACAACTTTCCCCTCCACAGAAAGGAAAATTGCCATGCCCAAAGAGAAATCCCCTGCCCGACAGGGTCCAAGATACATTTTCTATTTTCTGATGCTCGCCATTCTTGGATGGTTCATTTTCATGCAGTTTTTCGGTGCAGATGAAAGAACCGTCAGCCAAAATTCCCCGTCCCTCCTCTACCCCGGAACTTTTACCTGGGAAAAGCCTGACGGCACCACCGAAGAAATTACGGTGCCAGGTTCCTATGATGTTCCCACAGGCGAGACCATGGTCATTACCTCCACCCTTCCGGCAGATTTTGACGCCTCATCAGTGGCGATCCGTTCCTCTCTACAGGACGTGAATATCTACATAGACGGCACCCTGAGAGAACATTACAGCACCAGCGAAACCCGTCTGGTTGGGAAAAATTCTGCCAGCCGTTTCATTTTCTGCCCCACCTCCCATGAGGATGCAGGGAAAGAACTCCGCATTGAACTAACCACCTACACCTCCAACTATTCCGGTGTTGTGAACCAGGTTTTCTGTGGAGACAAAGCCGACATCTGGCAGCTGATTTTCAGCCGTTACGGGCTTGCCACCTACATGGCTTTTTTCTTCCTGTTCGCAGGCCTGACTACCATTTTTTTCAGCCTTATGCTTGGACTTGTGTACCACACAAGCTTTGACATGGAGTATCTTGGCTGGTGCATGATTATGGGTGCGGTCTGGATGCTGGGCGAGTCCAAAATCCGCCAGCTGCTCATTCCCAATTCCTCTGCCCTGGGCTCCCTGTGCTTCATTATGATCCTCCTTGGACCAATCCCACTTCTGCTTTATGCAGACAGTGTGCAGCATGGAGTTCACCGCAGGCTTTACCACATTGTAGGCGGGATCGCCCTGCTGAATTTTGCAGTCTGCTCTATTCTGACTGCTGCCAATATTGCCGACTACATTGAGACACTCCCTGTGGGACAGATCATACTGGTTGGTACGTTCCTGATGGTATTTATCCACCTGTATCTCTACCTCCGCACCAGCAAAAAACGTACAGACCAGCTTCTGCTCCTGGGACTTTTGCTCACCTTGCTGTGCGTTGCCGCAGAATCTGCTTCCGTATATTTTGTCACCTCCATGTCCGGTCTTTTTATCGGCATTGGAATGCTTATCCTGTTGTTTGTCAATATCGTCCGAACCCTTCGGAACATCCAGCGGCTGGAAGCCGAACACCAGCAGCAGGAGCTGATACAGAAACAAAAACAAACCGAGTCAATGTCCCTGCAGATGATGCAGACTTTGTCCACCACCCTCGAGGCAAAGGACGAATACACCCGCGGACATTCCTACCGGGTTGCAAAATATGCCGCACTTATTGCCGCCGAACTGGGCTGGTCTCCAGAGGAAATCCATCAGCTGGAACACGCCGCCTATCTTCACGACATTGGCAAGATCGGTATCCCCGACCTGATTTTGAACAATCCCTCCAGGCTTACAGAAGATGAGTATAATCTGATAAAAAAACATACCGTTATCGGCGCAGAAATATTGAAGGATATTACTTTTATCCCTCATATTGTTGAAGTAGCACGAAATCATCACGAACGTTATGATGGAAATGGATATCCAGACGGTCTTACCGGAGACGAAATCCCCATTCATGCACGCATCACTGCCATGGCAGACAGTTATGACGCCATGAATTCCCACCGGATTTACCGAAATGCACTTTCCCAGGAAATGATCCGGGAAGAGATCAGTAAGAACCGCGGCAAACAGTTTGACCCGGAAATCTCAGATGTATTTCTAAAGCTGATGGACGAAAACCGCCTGGTTCTGGATGACCAGTTTTCCCTGGAAACCGAGCCTGCCCGACAGCCTGAAATTGACAATACCATCAGCAAATTTATTTCCGATGTAGTTACCACCATAAAGAGCCAGGAAGAAACCAAGCATTACGATCTGCTCACAGGGCTCCCTACGCGAAGCCTTGGCGAGCGGCTGATCGCTGAATTTATGAAGGATCACAACGGTTGTCTTATTTTCCTGGATATGGATAATCTGAAAAAGATCAACGACATCCACGGGCACAAGGCCGGAGACCGGGCTCTGAAAAATCTCGGCAGCCTGCTTTCCCGTTATACAAAAGAAGGGCTTTCCTGTCGTCTGGGCGGAGATGAATTTCTTCTGTTTCTGCCAGATGTCACAGCTGAATCCGTTTCTGAGACAATGACGCAGCTTTTTGGGCAGTTCCAGGCTATCGCTCAGGCAGATGCAGAAATCCGCTATGCTTCCCTTTCTGCCGGACTTTGCCTGTGCACCAGCGGGGACACCTTCGCAGACTGCTGCTCCAAGGCAGATAAAGCGCTCTACTACGTGAAGCAGAATGGGAAAAACCAGTTTTCCTTCTACCAGCAGATCAGCTACCAGTCCCCTGACTCTACAAGCATTGCAAGGGATCTTCACCAGATTGCAGATTCCCTGCGAAAGAGCGGAAGCTACGCAGGTGCCCTGGATCTTAACTACCGGGATTTTTCCCGTCAGTACGAATACATGCGCCAGCTCATCGTCCGAAGCAGCTGCCGCTGCTACCTGGTAATGGTCACCATGGAAACCGCTACCGACCCCCTTCCTCATATTGAGGAAATCGAGCAGGCTCTTTCCCAGATGGAACAATCCATCCGCCAGACCATCCGCCGCGTTGACATCTGCACCCGTTACAGCTCCATGCAGTACCTGATCATCCTGTTCGAGCCAATTGAAACCCAGATTCCAAACATCATGGACCGCATTTTCCTGCAATACTACAAACACTCCAAAAGCCACGACTTCCAGCCGAAATATGAGTATTTGACTATGACAGGGATGGGGGAGGATGGAAGCAAATAATTCAAGAACTTTGATTATCCCAAAAACTGAGGGGCTGTAAAATGACAGCCCCTTTAAACGTTGCAGCTGGCTGTCATTTTACAGCCCCTATAGCTTTGCGTCTCAGCCTTTCGACTGATTTGCCAATGAATCTTTTTTATTATATTGTACATTTCTCATTGAATCTGACTATTATAAATATTTCATCATTGTTGGAACAAGAATGTTCATATCAACAGGCTTTGCAACATGAGCATTCATTCCAACCGAAAGAGCCTTTTGTATATCTTCTGCGAAAGCATTGGCAGTCATCGCAATAATTGGTATGCTGGCTTTTTTCGTATCCTTCATCTTCCGGATAGTTAATGTAGCGTCATATCCATTCATAACTGGCATCTGAATATCCATAAGGATCAGCTTGTAATAATCAGCATCAGCTTTTTCAA
>OLNZ01002220.1_pt1 | contig 12041 bp, 10 predicted proteins | sample 1672981 | NCBI WGS metagenome assembly OLNZ01 (sample SAMEA3136743, study PRJEB25190) | human gut metagenome | biome: human gut; feature: human-associated habitat; material: faeces | place: Austria | collected 2013
ACCACCATTTCGCATTTCTCATTTCTAATTTCTCATTCAATCGAGGCTTTCATCCACAATCAAGGGACGGCACGCCTCATGGGCTACCCCTAAACTCTTACATATTGTAAAATTTTTTTCCCTCTCTTTTTTCTTTAAAGGCTTTATGCTAAAATAATACGGTTATGTAGAAAGAAAAAAGCGTTATGTAGATACTTCTTTATTGAATCGAATATTTCGCTAGGAATCATGAGATTATCCTGTTTCTTTGGCGTATTTGTAAAAAGTAAAGGAAGATGGAGGCTTATGGGTCATATTTCTGTAATAGGCAGCTGTAATATGGACATTACCGTGGAGGCGGACAGAAGACCGCAGGCGGGCGAGACCGTGATGGGCAGCCGCCTGATCGTTTCTCCCGGAGGCAAGGGCGCGAATCAGGCTGTTGCAGCGGCGCGCCTCGGGGCTAGCGTATACATGATCGGCTGCGTGGGGGATGATGCCTACGGAGCGCTCATGAAAAAGGCGCTGGAAGAGAGCGGCGTGAAGACGGACTATGTGGAGACGCTCTCCGGCATCACGACAGGCACGGCACACATCACGCTGGCGGAAGGGGATAACAGTATCATCGTCATCAAGGGGGCGAATGATAAGGTCAGCCGTCAGATGATTGATAAGGACTGGGATGTGATCTCTTCCTCTGATCTCGTCATGCTGCAGCATGAGATCCCGATGGACACAATCGGTTATATCATCGACCGCTGCTTTGAAGCGGGTGTCCCTGTGATGCTGAATCCGGCACCGTACATGGATATCCCGAAGGACTGGGTCAGGAAAGTGACCTATCTCACGCCGAATGAACATGAAGCGGCGCTGATGTTTGACGGAATGGATCGGGATGAAATCCTGATTTCTGAAGCCGGCAAGGTCATCATGACCGTCGGCAAAGATGGCGTGGTGTATGGCGAAGCGGGCAAGGTCGTCAAGGTCGCCGGCTTCACGGTGCCGGTCGTCGATACGACCGGGGCAGGCGATACCTTCAATGGGGCTTTTGCTACGGCGCGCTGCGAAGGCCTGGCTATCAAAGAAGCCATTCGTTTTGCCAATGCGGCGGCAGCACTGTCTGTCGGAAAGATCGGCGCACAGGGGGGTATGCCATGGCGCAAAGAAGTGGAGGAGATGCTCTCATGCAGAAAATAGGGATTTTGAATAGCAATATCGCCAAGGTTTTAGCAGACCTCGGTCATACAGATAAGATCTGTGTCGGAGACTGCGGCCTTCCGGTGCCGGCCGGTACGCCGAAGATCGATCTCGCACTCCGTCTTGGTGAACCGAAATTCATCGAAGTCGTGAAGGAAATGGCGAAATACATGGAGATCCAGAAGGTCTATATCGCACCGGAGACGGAAAAGGAAAATCCGGAGCAGTGGAAAGCGCTTCATGAAGTGTTCCCGGAAGATGCTGTGGAATGGGTCATGCTGGATAGCCATGAAGAGCTGAAGGCGTGGGAAAAAGACTGCAAAGCCGTCATCCGTACGGGCGAAATCACTCCGTATTCGAATATTATTCTCGAGTCCGGCGTCATCTTCTAAGAGAGGTAGTACATGGATATCAATATGATCGGGATTTGCAAAGCCTTCGGGACGAATAAGGTCTTGGGCGGGGTGAATCTCCACATCCGTCCTGGCGAAGTCCACGCACTGATGGGGGAGAATGGCGCAGGCAAATCCACATTAATGAATATTTTGACGGGCATCCACAAGGCGGATGCCGGCACCATTCTGGTGGATGGCAAGGAAGTGACTTTCCGCAATAATAAAGATGCGGAAGAGCACGGGATCGCTTTCATTCATCAGGAGCTGAATATCTGGCCGAATCTGTCTATCCTGGAGAATCTTTTCCTGATGAATCAGCCGAAAACGGCTTTTGGCTTCATTGATTTCAAAAAGATGCGCCAGATGGCGGAAGAAAAGTGTCAGGAAATGGGCATCACGTTGCCGCTCGATGAGATCGCAGGGGAATGCTCTGTCGGTCAGCAGCAGATGACAGAGATCACACGAAATCTGATGCTCGATGCCAAGACGGTCATCATGGATGAACCGACCGCCGCTTTGACGGAGCGTGAGACCGACAGCCTTTTTGAAGTCATGAGAAAGCTGAAGGCGAAGGGTGTCTCCATCATTTATATTTCTCATCGTATGGAAGAGGTATTCAATAACTGTGATACCATCACCGTCATGCGCGATGGGCAGACCATCAGCAGCCGCCCGACAGAAGAAACGAATATGGACCAGATCGTAGGCGATATGGTCGGCCGCGTGATGAGCGAGTACTATCCGGCGCGTACGAATGTACCCGGTGATGAAGTATTCAAGGTCGAAGATTTCTCTCAGCCGGGCGTCTTCGAGCACATCTCCTTCTCTGTCAGAAAAGGGGAGATCCTGGGCGTAGCCGGTCTCATGGGCGCTGGCCGTACAGAGATCATGAGAGCGATCTTCGGTGTGGATCCGCACAAGGAAGGCAAGCTCTACCTCTCCGGCAAGGAGATCAAGATCAAAAAGCCGCTCGATGCCATCAAGCTCGGCTTCGGCTTCATTACAGAGAACCGTAAAACGGAAGGGCTCATTCTGGATTTCTCGATCAAGAAAAATATTGCACTCCCAAGCGTGAATGCCCTCGCCAAGAGCGGCGTCATCAATGACAAGGAAGAATTCGGCTTCGCAGATACGTTATCGCACAAGCTCGGCGTCAAGACACAGACCATCGAGCTTCCTGCGAGCGCTCTCTCTGGCGGCAACCAGCAGAAGGTCGTCATCGCGAAGTGGGTGGGCATGCATCCGAAGCTGCTCATCCTGGATGAACCGACCCGCGGCATCGATATCGGCGCGAAAAAGGATATCTATGACCTGATGAATGAATTGACCGCCCAAGGCGTATCGATCATCATGGTTTCTTCTGAACTGCCGGAAGTCATCGGCATGAGCGACCGTATCATGGTCATCCACGAAGGGCATCTGGCTGGCATCATCGATCATAAAGATGCGACACAGACACGTATTATGACATTGGCTACCGGAGGAGAGTAAGCATGAATTCCGAAAAAGTTAAAAATCTTGTGAGAGAAATGGGGCCGCTCATTGGTCTCATTGTCCTCTTTATCGTTATCGCGGCTTTGAATGACAGCTTCATCGATCCGTCGAACCTGAAAAATCTGGCTCGTCAGATCTCCATCAATGCGCTCATTGCCTTTGGTATGACCTTCGTCATCCTGACCGGCGGCATCGACCTCTCCGTCGGTTCGATCCTCGCGCTGTCTTCCGCACTCATGGCGAGTATGATCGCCAAAGGGACGAATCCGGAGCTCGCGATCCTTTTCTCTGCTTTCATCGGTATCCTGCTCGGCGCTGTGAATGGTGTCATCATTTCCTACGGAAAGGTCGCTCCTTTCATTGCAACGCTCGCTACAATGACCATCTATCGCGGCGCGACGCTCGTCTATACGAATGGTAATCCGATCTCCGGCCTTTCGGATGATCCTTTCTTCACAGGCTTTGGCCAGGGCTTCATCATGGAAGTCCCGGTCCCGGCCATCGTGATGCTCATCGCCTTCCTGATCCTTTTCTTCATCCTGAAGAAGACGCCGCTTGGCCGTCAGACCTATGCGGTCGGCGGGAATGAAAAAGTTTCCTATATTTCCGGGATTAAGATTGACAGAATCAAGATTTTTGCGTATGCTTTGACTGGATGCCTTTGTGCTATCGCCGGCGCTATCCTGACTGCCCGCCTGAACAGCGCGCAGCCGACAGCCGGCATGGGCTATGAGCTGGATGCTATCGCAGCTGTCGTCTTGGGCGGTACCTCGCTCGCAGGCGGCAAAGGCCGTATTTCTGGCACGCTCATTGGTGCTCTCATCATCGGTACCTTGAATAATGGTCTGAACATTTTGAATGTGTCCAGCTTCTATCAGCAGGTTGTCAAAGGCGTAGTTATTTTGCTTGCCGTCCTGATGGATCGCAAGAAGAACTAAGGAGGAAAACATTTTGTTTAAGAAAATCGCATTAACAGCTCTCATTGGCGCAGCACTCATCTCTGCTGCTGGTTGTGGCGGCTCTGATAAGAAAGCCGACTCTTCTGCTGCTTCCGGCGCGAAGAAAGTCACCATCGGCTTCTCTGTCTCCACGCAGAACAACCCATTCTTCGTCACCATGGCAAACAGCGTCAAAGCAGCTGCTGAAAAGGCTGGCGTGAATGTCAAGATCGTCGATGCACAGAATGATCCGGCAAAACAGTCCAATGATATCGCTGACCTGCTCCAGGGCAACATCAGCGTCCTCATCGTGAATCCGGTAGACTCCGCAGCAGTATCCAACTCTGTCCTTGCAGCCAATAAAGCCAAGATCCCGGTCATCACCATCGACCGTGCTTCTGACAAGGGCGAAGTCGCTGTACACATCGCTTCCAACAACATCAAGGGCGGCGAAATGGCAGCAGAATACATCGTTTCTAAACTCGGTGAAGGCACTCCGGTCGCTGAACTCGAAGGTATCCCGGGCGCATCCGCTTCCCGTGAACGCGGCCAGGGCTTCCATAACATCGCTGACAAGAAACTGAAAGTCCTCGCAAAGCAGAGTGCAAACTTCGATCGCAGCCAGGGCCTGACCGTTTCTGAAAATATCCTTCAGGCAAACCCGGATGTCAAAGCCATCTTCGCACAGAACGATGAAATGGCTCTCGGCGCTATCTCCGCTGCCAAAGCTGCCAACAAGCAGATCTTCATCATCGGCTTCGACGGCACGGATGATGGCGTGAAAGCAGTCAAAGACGGCACCATGGCAGCTACCATCGCACAGCAGCCAGACAAGATGGGCGAGATCGGCGTCGATGCTGCTCTGAAGCTCGCTAAGGGTGAAAACGTCGAAAAGAATATTGCTGTCGATCTGAAACTGATCGAAAACAAATAATTTATTTCATCTGACAACCTGAACAAAAAACCGCAGCTTCGGCTGCGGTTTTTTGATGGGGAGAGGGGAGGCCCATAGGGCGTGCTGCCCCTTGATTGCGGTTGAAAGCCTCGATTGAATTAGAAATGAGAAATGAGAAATGAGAAATGGTGGTGCGGCGCATTTCGTCATCCTGAGCGGAGAAAAACGTCGTATGTTAGCAAATGGCTTATCTGAAACAGGAGAACTGAGTCGAAGGATCTAAGCGCCGCGGAGTATAAATAATGGCGATGCCATGAGCTGGCATTCCAGCCACTAGTCACTTGAGACTCCTAATCCCTAGCCACTAATCCCTAATCCCTGCTTTCAAACTTTTGGGGATACCCTTTTCCCTTATCGTCATTTCGAGCGCAAGCGAGAAATCTTTCTTGCAGACCGATAAACGATGCATGTGTGAAAGCAGAAATACGTAGCACCAAGGCGTCGTTTCCCTGCCAATGCCTATGTGATACTGACCGCAGTACAGTAAAGATCCCTCGGCTGCGCTTTCGATGACGATACGGGAGTCTGATATCTCCCAGTCTCTGGGTCTTTTAGTCTAATCCCTAATCCCTAATCTCTAGACACTAGTCAGTAGTCACCCGTCTCCAGTCACTCAAGGTTCCCATTTTCCCATTGACGCGCTCCATGTGCATCCTTATAATAAATAAGATATGATTTTATAAGGGTAAGGAATCGGATATGAATAACGACTATGCAAGCATTTTCTCCGGCATTTTAAGAGAGAATCAGATAAAGACAAATGAACCCATGAAGCGTCATACCACCTTTGGCATTGGTGGGCCGGCAGATTGTTTTCTGATGCCGGAAACGACAGAAGAAGTGTGCCTCATCACAAAGCTCGCACACAAGCATGCGGTGCCGCTTTTCGTACTGGGCGGCGGGGCGAACCTGCTCGTCCGGGACAAAGGCATCCGAGGGGCGGTGGTATTCACCGGTCGTCTGCACCGCATGGAAAGGAAGGAGAATCTCCTGACGGTCGCGAGCGGAGTGCCTACGGCAGTCGCTGCAAGGAAAGCATTGGAGTATGGCCTCTCCGGAATGGAATTTGCCAGCGGCATTCCCGGCAGTATTGGCGGAGCTGCTTATATGAATGCGGGGGCCTATGGCGGAGAAATGGCGAAGATCATCGTTTCTGCTACCACCTGTGATGCAAAGGGGGATATCATTGTCCACTCCATCAAGGATATGGGTTATGGTTATCGCCACAGCCCCTTCATGCAGAACGGGGAAGTCATCCTTGATATCACGCTTTCGTTAAAGCCGGGCAATCAAAAGGACATCGAAGCGCTGATGAAGGATCTCAATCAGAGAAGAGTCACGAAGCAGCCTCTTGAAAAACGAAGCGCCGGATCCACCTTCAAGCGTCCCGATGGTCATTTTGTCGGACAGATGCTCGAAGAACTGGGGCTCAAAGGATTTTCGGTGGGCGATGCACAGGTCAGCGAGAAACACGCCGGTTTCCTCATCAATAATGGCCGTGCCTCCTGCGAAGATATGCTATCTCTCATCCATCAGGTACAGCAGAAGGTCAAAGAGGCCTATGGCGTGGATCTGCATACCGAGGTTCAGATCGTAGGGGAAGAGTGAAAGAAGCCGAAAGGCTTCTTTTTTGTTTGTTGGTGACTGGGGACTAGGGATGAGTAGCTAGGGAAACACTGATTCAATCGTTGTCAAATTTCATTCTTGGATTTTTATACAGAGCGAGGAATCATCTGACGCGAATAGCGAGCTATTTAAGAAAGATGATGACGAAGCTATGTATAAAAATCTATATGAAATCTGATTCTGCGATTTAATCAGCGCTTCCCTAAGGATTGGGGATTAGGAGTGACTGGTGACTGGGATTCTCTGGCATCGTCATCCCGAGCGCAGCCGAGGGATCTTTACTGCACTGCGAGAATCATCGTGTATGCACCGAGGGAAAACGATGTCTTGGTGCTGCCTCACATCAGGCGATGAGCGTTTTGCAATAAAGATCCTCGGTTACGGCCGAAATGACGTTGCGCACGAAGCGCTATCGAAACTCCGCGGCGCTTAGATCCTTCGACTCAGTTCTCCTGTTTCAGATAAGCCATTTGCTAACATACGACGTTTTTCTCCGCTCAGGATGACGAAATGCGCCGCACCACCATTTCTCATTTCTAATTTCTCATTCGAACAGAGTTTTCGTACGCAATCAAGAGGCATCCCGTCCCGTGGGCTAACCCCGAACCATGAACCCCGAACCTTGAACCTCTAACCCTTTCCCCATTTTCCTCATGACAAATTTTCCCTGAACATTTATACTAAAGAAAAACGAAAAGGAGAGCACTATGGAAGTTGTAGCTTTTTATGGACCGCCAGGCACAGGTAAGAGTGACCGTGCGCTGGTGATTGCCTATGAGAATCAATGCTCCTGCATCATTGATGACGGGATCCTGATCTATCACAACCGCATTGTCGCCGGGAAATCCGCCAAGAGAGAAGAGAGCCGCTTGAAGGCGGTGCGCCGTGCGATTTTCTGGGATGAAGAGCAGAGAGAAGATGTGAAGAAGACGCTCCAGAAGATCCATCCGGACCGCATTCTGATCTTGGGAACGTCAGATCGTATGGTCGTGACGATCACGAAGGCACTGGATCTGCCGGAGCCATGCAAGTATATCCGCATCGAGGATGTGGCGCGTCCTGAAGAAATGATGAAGGCGAGCGAAGCACGTCATAAGGAAGGGAAGCATGTCATCCCCGTTCCGACGATGGAGCTGAAGCCGTATTTCAAGGGGTACCTTGTCGATCCGCTGAAATTTTTCAGAAATCGGAAAAAGGAAGTGCCAAAGCGTTTCAGCGAGCAGAATGAACGCTCTGTCGTGCGTCCGGTCTTCAGTTACTATGGCAAGCTCTCCTTCTCTGACCGCGTCATCGCTTCGCTTGTCCGTTATGCGGTGAAGGGGATGAAGAAAGTCAGGATCACAGGCGTCAGCAGTGAGAAGAGCGAGAGCCAGCTGAATGGCCTCATCCTGGCACTTGACGTCTCCGTCCGCCCGGGGACGCCGCAGGAGATCAAATCGGTGATCCATACCATGCGTGACAGGATCCAGCGGGAGATCGAGCATACGACAGGCATGTCGCTCGAGACGATCCGTGTGAATGTGACAACAGGCGTGGCGAGGTAAGTGACTGGCGGTCGTGGATCAGGAACGATCATAGTCTGCCAATGGATCGGTGTTTTCCTCGCATCGTCATGCCAAGCGCAGAAAATTTGTGAGAGAAAGAAAAAATGAGAAACTATATCACGTTGCCGGTCTTCGGGCATCATGCCTATGCATGACTTGGAGGGGGAATGCTATTAAGTTAAGCGGAAGAACGTTCTTGGCTCCCCATCGGGGGAGCTGCCCGAAGGGCTGAGGGGGCTACGTAGCGGTATTGCATGAAAGTGTTGAAATATCGATAGCATCGGACTATTCAACATAGCACGCTATACCGCTAGCATGCCCCTATTGCCTTCGGCACTTCCCCCGAAGGGGGAAGCAAGACATTACGTCGCTAACGATTTCCTTAACTTAATAGCATTACTCGGAGGGGGTTGATGACGTCAAAGGAGGGGTTCTATGACTCAGATCAAAATCTGTGGCTTCACAGATCCGAAGGAGGCCGCATTTGTTTCCTATCCTGATGTCTCATATATGGGGATGGTGCTTTTCTTCGAGAAGAGCAAACGGAACATTTCTCTTGAGACGGCAAAGGCCATCCTGCGTGCGGCAGATCCGCGCATCAAAAAGGTGGCGGTCGTGGTGTCTCCCTCGCCGGCACAGGCTGAGGAGATCGAGAAGGCAGGCTTCGACTATATGCAGGTGCACGGCGTGCTTGGAGCAGAGGTACTTTCCATGACCCGGCTCCCCATCATCCGTGCGTATAATGGCAAAGTAGAGGAAGAAGAGGATCCCCGCATCTGCGCTCATCTTTTTGACGCGGCAGAGCCTGGCAGAGGGAAGGCCTTCGACTGGAAGAGGCTCGCGGAAAAGAAACGCAAGAAACCATGGTTTCTTGCGGGCGGCCTTACGGCAGCGAATGTAGGAAGGGCGATTTCCCTCATCCATCCTGACGTCGTCGACGTATCGTCGGGTGTGGAGTATACAGACAGGAAGGGGAAGGATCCGGAGAAGATAGCGGCGTTTATTCAGGCTGTTAAAGAAAGCTGATGCTGGATGCAGAGCTTAGGAAGCATCCTTCTGCTACAAGGGGAAACATATCCTCCCTTCACAACCTGCGGGCTCCATTGGATCCTTGGATCCCGATCCCAAGCCCCACACCTTTCTCCCCATTTTGAATAAAAAACTCTTGACACAAATTCTCTGAGGGTGTATATTAGCTTCAACTTCATAAAGGCAGTGAAGAGAAGAGTACATGAAGGACGCTGGCAAAGAGAGCTCGGGCAGGTGAAAACGAGTACAGACGAATCCATGGAAGATGGCCTCTGAGCCTGGCATGCTGAATGATGAAGCAGCCCGGGAGCTCCCGTTATAGAGATAGGGTATCAAGGCAATAGCCGGCGTACCTGATAAGGTGTTCTGGAGCGATCCGGACATAAAATTGGGTGGTAACACGAATGACGATCTCGTCCCTTTGATAGGGACGAGATTTTTTTATTACCACTTTTATCCACGCATTGCCACATTTACTATGAAGGAAGAAATAGTGATTGATAGTCCAGAGAGACGCTTTCCGGCGAGCTATCAACAGCCTTTTTTTACAGGAGGAATTCATCATGGCAGACGTAAAACATTATCATTTCGAAACTCTTCAGCAGCATGCAGGCCAGGTACCGGATCCGGTGACCGGCGCCAGAGCGGTTCCGATTTACCAGACCACTTCCTATGTATTCAAGGACGCGCAGCAGGCAGAAGACCGCTTCGCCCTGAAGGATGCCGGTTATATCTATAGTCGCCTGACGAATCCGACCCAGGATGTACTTGAAAAGAGACTGGCCGCTTTGGAAGGCGGCACGGCGGCTCTCGCCGTTGCTTCCGGGGCAGCTGCTGTCACCTATGCGATCCTGAACATTGCCGGTGCCGGGGATGAGATCGTTTCTGCCTCTACACTGTACGGCGGGACCTATGAGCTCTTCACCGATACCCTGCCGCAGCTCGGCATCACCACCCATTTCGTAAATCCGGATCATCCGGAAGAGATCGAAGCGGCGATCACACCAAAGACCAAGGCAGTCTATATCGAAACACTGGGGAATCCGGCCATCAATATCCCGGACTTCGATGCCATCCGCGACATTGCTCATACCCACGGTCTGCCGGTCATCATTGATAATACCTTCGCGACGCCTTATCTCTTCCGTCCACTGGAACATGGTCTGGATATCGTGGTTCACTCCACCACGAAATTCATCGGCGGTCACGGTACGACCTTGGGCGGCGCGATCGTAGAAAATGGCAAGTTCAACTGGAACCAGCCGGAAAGATACCCGCACTTCGCTTCTCCGGATGCTTCCTATCACGGCATCAACTTTGCGACTGACGTACCGGGCGCAGGCTTCGTGACCCGTATCCGTGCGAAGGTTCTCCGTGATACCGGTGCCTGCATTTCCCCGATCTCCTCCTGGTTCTTCATTCAGGGTCTCGAAACCCTGTCCCTCCGCGTAGAACGCCACGTCTACAATGCCACCAGAGTCGCAGAATTCCTCGAAAAGCACCCGAAGGTCGCTAAAGTCAACTATCCGGGTCTCGAATCTTCCCCGTACCACAAGCTGCAGCTGAAATACCTGCCAAAGGGCGCAGGCTCCATCTTCTCCATCGAACTCAAGGATGGCTTTGATGCAGCAAGAAAATTCATCGACAATCTTGAGATCTTCTCTAATCTGGCTAATGTCGGTGACTCCAAGTCTCTTGTCGTTCACCCGGCTTCCACGACCCACCAGCAGCTTTCCCCGGAAGCCCAGCAGGCAGCCGGCATCACCCCGGGCACCGTCCGCATCTCCGTAGGTATCGAAAACATCGATGACCTTCTCGCGGATCTCGAACAGGCGCTGGCGAAAATCTAAGGAAACACTGATTCTGTGATTTAATCAGCGTTTCCCCAAATCAACTAAAATCAAAAAAGACGTAGGATGCATGATTCTACGTCTTTTTTGCATGGGAAGATTTCATAAAAAAAAGACGGCGCTTTTGATTTTTGCGCCGTAAATAAGTTTGAAAGCAGGGATGAGGGATGAGTGGCTAGGGATTAGACTAGGAGACATCAGATATCAGACGCCTGACATTAGACATCTGACTTCTATCCTCCGGCCTTCAGGCATCGCCTCATATATATTCGCGGCGAAGACGCCACCTTCATTCCTAATTCCTCATTCGAGCAGAGCTTTCATTCACAATCAAGGAGCGGCACGTCCTAGGTGACTAGTCCCTAGTCACTAGTCACCAGTCACTAGTCACTATCTCGCCATTCCCTCGGAATTTCCGGGAAATGATCCACAACCATCATTGTCGCAAGGATATTGGCCATCAGGTGGTCCTCTTCATCGAACATATCGGCCTCGATGACGATCGTAGTGCGGCCATTGTGCGTGATGCGGCTTGTGACGCGGATCGTCTCTCCCGGCTTGGCGGTACGGATGAAATTCATCGTCATCGCGACCGTCACGACAGAGGCACCGACGGTGGCCGAGGTGACGCCCGTGACCGAGTCGGCGAGCGCTACCAGTACGCCCCCGTGCAGGCGTCCTCTGTGGTTGTTGTGCTTCAAAGGATCCGTCTTCAGGCTGACGGTCGCACTGCCGCAATGGATGTCTGTGATCTTTATATGGAAATAGTCACTCATGAAATGGTTTTTAGAATAAATGTCTAAAATGTGTGCGCGGATCTCTTCCGCCGTCCGTAATACCGATACGTCTTCGTTCATAGCAAGCCCTCTTTCATTTTTCTCCTATCATACAGGGAATGGGGAAGGAAATCAAATAAGTTTTGGGGCAGGGCTCAGGGGAGGATCAGCCCATGGAACGGCGGGCTCATTATCCTGAGCGGGTAATGCTATTAAGTTAAGGAAATCGTTAACTACGTAACGTCTTGCTTCCCCCTT
>OLNZ01002223.1_pt1 | contig 12034 bp, 8 predicted proteins | sample 1672981 | NCBI WGS metagenome assembly OLNZ01 (sample SAMEA3136743, study PRJEB25190) | human gut metagenome | biome: human gut; feature: human-associated habitat; material: faeces | place: Austria | collected 2013
GCATCCTGACGGTGAATAAGCAAGTCACCCGCATGGAGGGCGAGCTGGATGTGACGGAGCCGAAAACGAAAAACTCCGTCCGCAAGGTGGCGCTGTCGCAGCAGGCGGTAGACCTGCTCGTGCAGGAGCACGAGCAGCACCCGGACAACCCCATCCTGTTCCCGTCGCCCCGCACAGGCGGCTACTGGAGTCCGGACGCCGTGTCGCGGATCAACCGGAAGCTGCTGAAAAACGCAGGCATCGAGGAGCATGTGCGCTTTCACGACCTCAGACACACATTCGCCACCATGGCAATCTCCAGCGGCGTGGATGTGAAGACCCTGTCCAGCATGCTGGGGCACTACAGCGCGGGCTTCACTCTGGACACCTACACGCATATCACCAACGATATGCAGAGAGGCGCGGCTGAGAAGATCGGCGGCTTCATGGAATCCGCTACGGCAATCACCACCCCGGAGCCTCCCGACCCGCCGAAGGAAAGCCGGTGCAAGGTGATTCCGTTCGAGAAGGTTGGGTAATAGTAGCCCCCGCCCCTGATATATATCAAATCAGGGGCGGGATGTTTCTCAAGATTTCCAAGATGCTATTAATTTTTCCGTATCGTCTTGATAAGCTCCACCGCTATAATCTGGACTTCCAGAATGGGCTAAAGAGAATGCTGCACACTTGTGCTGCAATTCTTCCGGAAACCGGAAAAATGTACCATTCTTCCTACAAGATTCAATCGCATTAAGGACTCGCTCAGTCGAGAAATAGTCAGTGTATCCTTTCTGGATTTCGTATTCTTTGCCAGTTCCAGTCCAAACATTTACAAAATGACCAAGGAACCACAAGACATTTTCGTCTTGGATCAGTGCGCTGTCCAAATAGCTCTTGGTGTATTCTGGATCGAATGAATCCAACAAATGATAGACCATACGCCATTCGGAGAAATCGAACAGACTACTGGTTTTTAAAACTTCCTTGACTCGGTCTACAAACATGGTTTCCACGGTGATCAGCTCGTCCAGAGTGATAACTTTCTTATAATTCCGCTCTTGGCCTTCTGCTGCTAACCGTCCATAACCCAATTCGAGCATATTAATGACAGTTGCGATGGACTGTAAGGCATCCATATCAGAGCAAGAAATTAGCGTGGATATAAATGGTACTCTCTCTTTAGTAGGGATTCGTTCTATCAAATCGAGCATCATATGTTCCGCATAAACACCCGTACTCATAGAAAGCCAGCTTTTGCGCACGGTCTTATTGAGACTTTTCATAGATTTGAATAGAGCGCTGATAATGATTTTAGCACGGTTGCCAGATAATTCAGTGATTCGAGCCCGGATATCTTCTAACAGCTCATAACTTGTGCCGTTTTCTTCCTGTTTAAGTAAGAAGTCTATGATCTCGCCCTCATCGAGGTTATAGATAACATTTCGAACATCAACCGTCTTGTACGCTATACTGTCCATATCCAATTGGAAGTAACGATCAAATCTGTCTGGATGGGCGATTTGGTTATTACGATTAAACTGAGCCATATCATAGACTTCGTACGTCATACCGACTCTATGCCCAAAATGCGGGAACAAATCTGCCAAAAACTTGACTACCAATTTTGTTTCAGTCTCAACAGAAACATCTGGGCGCTCCAGCAGAACTAATTTGCTTAAAGTTTCGGTATAATGCGCCAACCACTCTTTTTGAGCTCTATTGACTCCCAGATTAGAATAATCGTTTTCACCAGTCAGAATGGATTTGTTATTTTTTACCCATTCATAAATCAATGGATGATGGATTTCCAGAACAGACAGTGCAATCATGTCAGCGAAATCTATTTCGGAAGATATACTCGTTAGTTTAAAGCGCAACGCATTGCACAAACGGTTGATATCCCGGAGATGCGTGACAAAGGGATCAACGCATGAACCAAACAGTTGTTGCCAGTGCTTCTGGTTATATCCGAGTTCTTTGAAATCTGCAATAATTTCATCAAGCCGTTCAAAAAGGGCATTGCGTAAATCAGAACGCTGAATGTTGGGAATCTGAATTGGCATTTGGATGACTTTTTCAAGGTAATCCTGTCCATTTCCGCTTTGGACACCCTTTAATGCCTCAACAACTATTTCTTTGTCGAAGACCAAAAGGTAAGTCGTGTTTGGGAACCTCGCAACCGAAGTAATCAACTGAAAAACATAACGTATCTGTTCGTTGCTTAAGCGATCAATATCATCGAGAATGACTAAAATACGATTGGATTGAGCCTTTAGCAACTGAATGACCTGCTCCTTTTGCTTCAATACATCGCGTTCATCGAGTCCCTTTTGCATCTTCTGCCCTAATCGAGAAAGCCCCCACTTGCTGGCCGAGGCAATAGGCGCTCCAACTCCGGGAATCAATTCCAAAAGGCCAAAGGCATCAGAATAGTTTTCTAACGCCTTTCCAATCTTGGTTAGATTCTTGTTGCCCTTCTTTTGGAACTCATTTGCCAGTCGAACAAAAAATTGTGTTAGCAGCTGATTAGTATCCGTGAAGTTCCAGGGTTCAAAATGTACAACGATAATCTGTTCATCAGTTTCATTTTTAGCTTGGATATTTTCTATCTCTGCCAAGGTCATGTTGACAAGAGAGGTTTTGCCACATCCCCACTTTCCAAATAACCCAACTGTGAAAGTGTCTTTGCTATCCAAGTGTACGAGAGTGTGAGCCAGGAGTTTAGCAAAGCCTTTCCGGTTGAGTTTATCTTCATTGTTGGAGCTAATGGGTTTATCTGAATAGAACATACAATCAGCCTCCGATGTATGAAAGAGAAAAAAAGCCGCGTGGGAGTACACCCACACGGCTGCCTTGGTGGCGCAAAGGCTCACCGTAGAATCATTATAGGGGATAATGCTGGAAAATTCAAGTTTCCGTCGTATTTGGGGTGAAAAAACTTGAGCTATGCCAATTAGGGATGGGTTAGGGATTTTGCGGTTTTCACAGTTTTTCTGCACCGCAGTTATTGCCGCCATTTTGCCTCTCTGACCACAGTTAAAATGTGGTCAAGCGTACTCTAAAAATCGAACTTTTAACGCAGAAAAACCGCCTTTTTAGGCGGCTTTTCGAGGAAAGGTGGTCCGAGTGACAGGATTCGAACCTGCGGCATCCTGCTCCCAAAGCAGGCGCGCTACCAACTGCGCTACACCCGGTTATTTCGTTATTTTATCCGGCTGGTCGTATTCTCCCAAATGTCGCGCCCTACCAGTTGAGCCACACCCGGATATTCAATTTCTGCCATTATACCACGGCGGGGGAGAAAATCAAAGATTTTTCTGCCTGTGGTCATTCCTGTGGTCAAAACCGCTTTTGTGCCGTTTTCTGCAACCGGGGGAAATCCAGCAAACAAAGGCGCTGCAAGGCTTTGCGGCGTTTCGCCTCACCCTATCCCGGATACAACCACGGCACTCCCAAAGCAAGCGCGCTACCAACTGCGCTACACCCCGATACGGTATTCACTTTGCATCGCAAATCCGTTTTTGACAGCCCTAATAGTATACTGGATTTTGGCCGGAAAGTCAACCGGCCGGTTGCATAACCCGCCCGAATAGCCTATAATAAAAATATCACCCAATATATAAAGGAGCGTGCCCTATGAGCGGTATGAAAAATATCCCCAAAAACGAGCGGATGACTCTGGCTTCCCAGATCGATTACCAGCCCGGCCAGGTGGTCAGCAAAACGCTGGCCCAAAATAACGCCGTCAGCCTTACCCTGTTTTCCTTCGAAAAGGGTGAGGAGATCAGCACCCATGTCTCCGGCGGTGATGCCATGGTGCAGGTGCTGGAGGGCACTGGCCGCTTTACCGTGGATGGCGACCCCCACATTCTGCATGAGGGCGAAAGCATCGTAATGCCTGCCGGCATTCCTCACGCCGTCTTTGGCGAAGAACGCTTCAAGATGCTGCTCACTGTCATTTTTTAAGTCCTATTGGGCCATATTCCCGCGGCAGATGCCAGCTTTGGTATCTGCCACCTTTTTATAATGCAAGAAATTTCTGCATGAATTTCAATATTTCTATCAGTAAAAATAAATTAACCAGCGCTGGCGCACACGAACCGCGAAATATGTTTTCTCAGAAAAAACACTTCGCATTTAGCTGCCCTTGGCACTGCAAAACCGCCTATCAAAGGCATTGACATTTCCCCCGGCCTCACATACAATAGTAAAAATACGGCGAAAAGTTGCCGTAATTTGTGTGACATCCAGTAAGAAAGAGGGTTTTATCGTGGAAAACAGCATGCAGAAACGCTATGGCCTGTTTACCGCCATTTCCATGGTCGTGGGCATCGTCATCGGCAGCGGCATCTTTTTTAAGGCCACCAAGGTGCTGGCCAATAATAACGGTGATATGGGCCGCAGCCTGCTCACCGTCGGCATCGTGGGCGCCATTATGCTCATCTGCTCCTTTGTGTTCGCCAATCTGGCCTCCCGGTACGAGAAGGTCAATGGCGTGGTAGATTACGCCGAGGCGGCGTTGGGCCGCGGCTACGCCTACTATGTGGCCTGGTTCATGACGCTGATCTATTATCCCACCATCACCAGCACGCTGGGCTGGGTCACCTCCCAGTATGCGGCCATTTTGTTTGGCTTTCCGGTAGCGGGGATGACCCATTACTGGGTCGGCTTCGGCATCCTGCTGGCGGATGGCCTCATCAATGCCTATGCTCCCCGGCTGGCCGGCAAGCTGCAGGTCTCCGCTACCGTTATCAAGCTTATCCCCCTTATTCTGATGGCCGTTGCGGGCACCATCACCGGCCTTTCCAATGGCCTCACCGTGGAGGCCTTTACCGCGGCCAGCGCCCAGATAGCCTCCCAGGGCAGCGGCCTGATGGGCGCCATTGTGGCCTTTGCCTTCGCTTATGAGGGCTGGATCATTGCCACCTCCATCAACAGCGAGCTGCACAATGCCAAAAAGAACCTCCCGCTGGCGCTGTCCCTTGGTGCGCTCATTGTGGTCGTTATCTACATGGCCTACTTCGTGGGCCTTACCGGCAGCATGAGTACCGCCGAGATGATGGCAGCAGGGGATATGCTCCCGGAAAAGGCCTTCGGCAATCTGTTTGGCCCGGCCGCCGGTACCATTGTATTTGTATTTATTGTTATCAGCTGCCTGGGTACTACCAATGGCCTGATGATGGGCTGCGCCCGCGGGGCCTACTCGCTGGGCGTCCGCGGAGAGGGCATCGCGCCGCGGTTCTTTGCCCGTGTGGATAAAAAGACCGATATGGCCACGAATTCCGCCTGGTTCGGCATCATCATCGCGCTGCTGTGGTACTCCTACTGGCATTTTTTCTTCATCCACGGCATGGGCCCCTCCTTCTTCAATTGGGAACCCGATGAACTGCCCATTATCACCCTGTATGCCGGCTATATTCCCATGTTTATCTCGGTCATGGTCCATTCCAAGGGAAGCAAGCCCCTTATGCGGTACATCCTGCCGGTGGTGGCCATCCTGGGCTGCTGCTTTATGGTGTATTGCGCGTTTGTGGCATACGGCATCCAGGCACTGTACTACCTGGGCTTCTTTGCCCTGGTCATGGCGGTCGGTGCGCTGGTGCGCATTACCCAGTCCCGGCAAAAATCAAAACCCGAATAAAAGGAACAGCCCCGCGGCGCAGCAGCCCGGGGCTTCTTTTTTTTGCTAAATATCCGTCCAAACTGCCCTGTGATATAAAAAAGCTCCTCTTTCGAGGAGCTTTTTTCCTATAATGAAATTACTGGGCGTCCACTTCCGCCATATGGCCGATGAGATCCAGCAGCTTGTTGCTGTAACCCCACTCGTTGTCATACCAGGAAACCAGCTTCACAAAGTGATCGTTCAGCATGATGCCGGCCTTGGCATCAAAGATGGAGGTATGGGGATCGGTGTAGAAGTCGGAGGAAACCACATCCTCATCGGTGTAGTCCATAATGCCCTTCATCTCGCCCTCGCAGGCAGCCTTTACCGCCTTGCAGATCTCCTCATAGGTGGTGGGCTTAGCCAGAGAAACGGTCAGATCCACAACGGAAACATCCAGGGTGGGAACGCGGAAGGACATACCGGTCAGCTTACCCTTCAGCTCGGGGATAACCAGGGCACAGGCCTTGGCAGCACCGGTGGAGGAGGGGATGATATTGCCGGCAGCGGCACGGCCGCCGCGCCAATCCTTCTTGGAAGCGCCGTCTACGGTCTTCTGGGTGCCGGTGGTGGAGTGTACGGTGGTCATCAGGCCCTCAACGATGCCGAAGTTGTCGTTGATGACCTTGGCCAGAGGAGCCAGGCAGTTTGTGGTGCAGCTGGCGTTGGAAACGACCTTCATATCCTTGGTGTAGGTATTCTGGTTTACGCCCATAACGAAGGTGGGGGTCTCAGCATCCTTGGCGGGGGCGGAGATGATGACCTTCTTGGCGCCGCCTTCCAGGTGGGCCTTGCACTTTTCGGTGGTGGTAAATACGCCGGTGGATTCCACTACATAGTCAGCGCCTACCTTGCCCCACGGGATCTCAGCGGGGTTCATCAGGTCAAAGACCTCAATGGCCTTGCCGTTGACGGTGAACTTCTCGTCCTTGATCTCCACAGTGCCATGAAAGCGGCCATGAATGGTATCGTACTTGGTCATGTAAACCATGTAGTCGCGGTTGATGGCGGGATCGTTGATCGCAACCACCTCGTACTTCTCCGGCTGCTCCATGGCGGCGCGGAATACCAGTCTGCCGATACGGCCAAATCCGTTGATACCGATCTTGATTGCCATAAAAAATCTCTCCTTATAGTTTTTTAGGGGGTTATGCCTTACATTGTTTATTTTATAACATTCTTTTGCAAACTGCAAGTGCTTTTCCCCCGGAAGTATAACAAATTATTCCCCCTTTGGCAACGATTATTTGGTTTTTGGCCTGTTTGCGGGCCCCATAACGGAAATAATAGTAGAGATTTGCTCCATTTGCTAAAAAAGGAGTGACAGCGCCGTTAATTTATGGTAAGATGATGTTGTCGAAATTTGTCGAAAAAGGAGGGCGGCCCCATGGCACAGGATCAGCTGGATCTTACCCCGCAGGATACCCTGGCGCTTTCCGCAGCCATGCGCCGCCCCCTTACCGATCTGTTCACCCGCATCCGGGCCATCGCCGCCCACGAGGAAATGCTGACCCCCTACCTGCGGCAGGAGCTGGAGGTGCTGCTGCGGGATGGCTACCGCCTGCTGCGCCTGGCCGATAGCCTGAGCACGGTGGAATGCTATGAACTGCCCCCCAATGCCGCGGTGTTCCCGCTGTGGCAGCAGCTGCAGGAGTGCCTGGAGAGCACCCGGCTGCTGCTGGGCGCCAATGGCCGTACCCTGTGCTACGATCTCCCGGAGGAGAATGACATGGTGCGGGGAGATGCCGAAATGCTTATGCGGGCTATTCTGCATCTCATCTGCAATGGCCTGGACGCCGCTGATGACGCAACGGCTCCAGTAACGGTGCGGGGCAGTGTGGCCGGGGATCAGGCCATCCTCACCATCCTTGATGAGGGACGGGGCATCCCGCCGGAGCAGCTGGAGGAGGTCTTTACCCCCTACCGTTCCCACGATAAGGACGGTCTGCCGTATCAGTCACCGGGGCTGGGCCTGCCGCTGGCCCGCCGGGTGCTGGAAGCCCATGGCGGCTCCCTGCGGCTTATCAGCTGCGAGGGCGGTACCGCCGCGGTCTGCTCGCTGCCGCTGTGCCGGGAGCTGCCCACCCTGCTGCGCAGCACGGCTCCCCACTACTTGGAGGATATTTTCTCTCCGCTTTACACCATCCTCTGCGATTATATCACGCCGCCATGGCCCTACCCCCAGCCATAGAGATATACCAAAGCCCCGGTTTGCGCGACCGGGGCTCCTTTATACTCTCTGCAGGGCGCGGGATACAGGCCGCAGGCCGTTTCGGCTTCGCCGAAACACACGGGCTCCGCCCGTGTCGGCGGCTCCACCGCCGGGCCTGCGGCCCGCCCTCTCCGCCCGGCCTGCGCCGCGCAGCCGCCGCAGTTCCGCGCCTTTTGCCCAAAATGAAAAACCAGGCAGGGCTGCGGCCTTCCTTGCCGCGCTCTCTGCCTGTTTTCCGTCTGCCGTGTGGTCTTTGGGAATCACCTAATAATAAAAAAAGCGCCTCGCCGGCGTCTTTTTTTATCTGGTGACCCGGACGGGAATCGAACCCGTGTTACAGCCGTGAAAGGGCCGTGTCTTAGCCGCTTGACCACCGGGCCATTATGGTAGCGGTAGGTGGACTTGAACCGCCGACACTTCGGGTATGAACCGAATGCTCTAGCCAACTGAGCTATACCGCCATATAAGCGCGATTATCACGCAAGGGTTATTATACTAAATGGAAAAAGGCTTGTCAACCCTCTTTTTCATCATTTTTTCACGCCCCGTGGGGCAAAAGCCCCATGAAAGCCCCCCGTTTTATCCCACCCCTTTGATGAAAACAGAGAATTGCGCCAAAGCCGAGAGATTTCCTTGACCTTTTGGGGCGGATGCACTACAATAATAAAAATATCTGCCCGGCGCCAGGAGCCCGGCGGGCGCTCTCCGCTCCGCCTCGGGCGCGCCGCCCTTTCGGGGACGGCACCCCTCGTCCGCTCCGCGCGCCCGCCGCCCTACGCCGTTTTCCGGCCGGGCACCCAGAACAGTACATTCAAAAAGCATAGCATAGAAGGGGGATCTTATTGATGCTGAATACCGATCACAATTTCAAATTTCTGCCGGAGGCACTCACCTTCGATGACATCCTGATGGTGCCGGCCCACAGCAATGTGCTGCCCGCCGATATCAATGTCCGCACCCGCCTGGCCGGGGATATCTACCTCAATACCCCGCTCATCAGCGCCGCCATGGATACCGTCACCGAAAGCCGCATGGCCATCGCCATGGCCCGGGAAGGCGGCCTCGGCGTCATTCATAAGAATATGCCCATCCGCCAGCAGGCCGATCAGGTCGACCGGGTCAAGCGCAGCGAAAACGGCGTCATCAATAATCCCTTTTTCCTCTCCCCGGAGCATCTCGTCAGCGATGCCGACCGGCTGATGGGCAAGTTCCACATCAGCGGCGTTCCCATCTGCGATGCCGACGGCAAGCTGGTGGGCATCATCACCAACCGCGACCTCAAGTTCATGTCCAGCTTCGATGTCCCCATCGGCGAGGTGATGACCAAGGAGCACCTCATCACCGCTCCCCAGGGCATCACCCTGGAGGAAGCCAAGGCCCTGCTGCTGCGCAGCAAGGTGGAAAAGCTGCCCATCGTGGATGAAAACTTCCACCTCACTGGCCTCGTCACCATCAAGGATATCGAAAAGGCCAAGAAGTACCCCAATGCCGCCCGCGACAGCCAGAACCGCCTGCTGGTCGCCGGCGCCATCGGCGTCAGTCACGATATGGAGGAGCGCGCCGCTGCCCTGGTGGAAGCCCAGGTCGATATCCTGGCGCTGGATAGCGCCCACGGCCACAGCGAGAATATCCTCAAGGCGGTTTCCCGCATCAAGAGTCTGTACCCCCATATCCCCCTTATCGCCGGCAATGTAGCCACCGCCGCCGGCACCGAAGCCCTCATTAAGGCGGGTGCCGACTGCGTCAAGGTTGGCATCGGGCCCGGGCTCCATCTGCACCACCCGTGTGGTAGCCGGCGTGGGCGTCCCCCAGGTCACCGCCGTGTATGAGGCTGCCTGCATCGCCGCCAAGTACGATATCCCCATCATCGCCGATGGCGGCATCAAGTATTCTGGCGATATCGTAAAGGCGCTGGCCGCCGGCGCCAATACCGTTATGCTGGGCAGCCTGCTGGCCGGCTGTGAGGAAGCCCCCGGTGAAAGCGAGATCTACCAGGGCCGCCAGTTTAAGAGCTACCGCGGCATGGGTTCCATTGCCGCCATGCAGAACGGCAGCAAGGACCGCTACTTCCAGGAGGGCAACAAAAAGCTGGTGCCGGAGGGCGTGGAAGGCCGTGTGCCCTATCGGGGTGCCCTGGCCGATAACATTTTCCAGCTGATGGGCGGCGTAAAAAGCGGCATGGGCTATACCGGCTGCGCCACCATTGCCGAGCTGCACGAAAAGGCCCAGTTTGTCCGCATTACCGGCGCCGGCCTTATCGAGAGCCATCCTCACGATATTTCCATCACCAAGGAATCCCCCAACTATTCCAGCCACAGCTAAAAAGAAACAGGCTATCCTCTCCCCCGCACGCCAAAAGCGGGGGGGATTTTTTGCCTTCTGCGGGACTATTATTTACCGAGAAAAATCCCCCGGACGGGAACGGGGAGCCATTCCTTCCGGGGGAAAATAAAGTTTAGAAAATCAGTCGTCTACATCAAAGGCTTCCAGGCCACGCTTGGCCTCCACCTTCACATCGCCATGGCGCACCATAAGCATGGTGAAGAACGCCAGGCCCACAAAAATGGCGGAATACAGGAACAGCACCGAGTAGCTCACATGCTTCAGCAGCCAGCCCGCCACAATGGGGGTGATGGTCTGGGCGGCCATGCTGGCAGTGTAGTAGTAGCCGGTAAATTTGCCGACATCGCTGCCGCGGCACATTTCCACCACCATGGGCAGGCTGTTTACATTGATGGAAGCCCAGGCCACGCCAACTAGGGCAAACAGGGCATACAGCGCCGGGTGGAAGGTATTATTGAACAGGGTGTAGACATAGCCGGAGCCGAAGCAGGCGGTAAGCAGCAGTACGCCGAACAGAATAGTGCGGCGGCGGCCCACCCGGCTGGCGGCAATGCCGACCGGGATGTAGGAGCAGATGGCGCCTGCGGTGGCAATGGTCAGGCACAGGGTGGCATCGCCCAGGGCCATACCCCACATTTTATCGGCAAAGGTGGTAAACCAGGTCTCGATGGCATTGTAGCCAATGAACCACAGCGCAATGGAGGCCAGCAAAAAGCCCAGACTGCGGCGGACGGCGGAGGGCAGCTTTTCATTGCCGCTCTCATCTACCTCGGCCAGGTTCCATTCGGGGTGCTCGGCTTCCAGCGCCATATTTTCCTCATGCAGCTTTTTCTCCCGGATGGCGGCAAACAGAATGCCGACCGAAATGGCCATGATGCCCGCCACAATGGCAAAGAGCGGCAGGTAATTGACATGCTCCAGGCCGGCCACGCGGCTGGAGGAATACAGCACACTGGTGATGACCAGGTACAGGATGCCGCCCACGGCGCCCATCAGGTTGATGATGGCATTGGCGCGGCTGCGCAGCGGCTTGGGGGTGACATCGGGCATGAGGGCGACCGCCGGAGAGCGGTAGGTGCCCATGGCAACCAGCAGCAGTCCCAGCACGGCGATGAACAGCACCAGCTTGGTGACGGAGGGGCTGGCAGCGTAGCTGTTATCCAGGATGGGCAGCAGCATCATAAGCAGGACGGCGCAGCCGGTACCGCACAGAATAAAGGGCATCCGGCGGCCCATGCGGCTGCGGCTTTTATCGCTGATGGCGCCGAAGAGCGGCAGCAGGAACAAAGCCAGTACATTATCCGCCGCCATGATGATGCCGGAATAGGTTTCATCAAGGTGGAAGGTATAGGTAAGGATCTTGGGGATCACGCTGTTATACATCTGCCAAAAGGCGCAGATGGAAAGGAACGCAAGCCCCACCAGGATGGTGCGCTTATTATTGAGCTTCAGGTTCATGGTCAACATCTCCTCGTGGTCAAGATGGGGTGCTGCCTTTATCATAGCGCAAAACGGGGGGATTTACAAGGCGAAATCTCTTTTTGCGCGCCATTCGTGCCCGGCAGGGCCTGCTTTTCTCCCATGAAAAGCAGTAAAAGAAATTTTAGACCAAATTTGTAGTCGCCTGTCGGCGTCGCGGAGCCTTTTGCAAAGGCATAGTTAGCACCGCTCGCCGCGGAGGCGTTCCTTTTACTCGTGTAAAAGGAACCAAAACACGGTCAAGGGGGACAAATTCCCCCTTGACAAACCCCTTTGACGCTTAGCTGTGCTGGATACGGATTTGGATTTTTCTGGGGCGAAAAATCCAAATCCGTACTGCGCACAGATGCGCTCCAAAG
>OLNZ01002230.1_pt1 | contig 12006 bp, 9 predicted proteins | sample 1672981 | NCBI WGS metagenome assembly OLNZ01 (sample SAMEA3136743, study PRJEB25190) | human gut metagenome | biome: human gut; feature: human-associated habitat; material: faeces | place: Austria | collected 2013
ACACCGCCAGCACAGTGGACAGGGCCGCAAAGGCCATGAACAGGAAGAACAGGCTGCCCCACAGCCGCCCCAGCGCCATGTTGGCAAAAATGTTGGGCAGGGTGATGAAGATCAGGCTGGGGCCTGCGGTCTGATCCACACCAAAGGTAAAGCAGGCCGGGAAGATGATGAGACCGGCCGTGATGGCCACAAAGGTATCCAGCACCACCACACGGACGCTCTCGCCCAGCAGGGAGTGCTCCTTGCCGATGTAGCTGCCAAAAATAGACATAGCACCGATGCCCAGGCTCAGGGTGAAGAAGGCCTGATTCATCGCACCCACCAGGGTGTTGACGATGCCAACCTCCTTCATACGGCCAAAGTCAGGCACCAGGAAGAAGGAAAGACCCTCCTTTGCGCCGTCCATGAAGAGGCTGTTCACGGCCAGAATGACCATGATGAGGAGCAGGGCGATCATCATGCCCTTGGTCACACGCTCCAGACCATTCTGCAGGCCCTTAGCGCAGACCAGAATGCCCAGAACGACCACGAACACCATCCAGAAGGTCATAATGCCGGGGCTTGCCAGCATCTCGGTGAACTTGCCCGCCACCTCGTCTGCGTTCAAGCCGGAGAGCTTTCCGGCGGCGGTCATATAGAAATAGTGCAGCATCCAGCCTGCAACGGTGGTGTAGAACATCATCAGCAGGTAACAGCCGATCAGCGTAAAATAGCCGTGGATATGCCACTTCTGGCCCGGCTTTTCCAGCACCTGATAGGCACGCACCGGGCTTTTGCGGCTGGCACGGCCCACAGCAAATTCCATGGTCATAATGGGCAGACCCAGAATAACCAGGAACAGCAGGTAAAACAGTACGAAGGCTCCGCCGCCGCCCTGACCTGCCATATAAGGAAATTTCCACACGTTGCCAATGCCGATGGCACAGCCTGCCGACAGCAGGATGAAGCCCAGCCGCGATTTCAGCGTTTCACGTTCCATAATAAATTTGTCCCCTCCAATAATTTCAGCCGCCCGCCTTCTGCACGAAAAACAGGCGAAATCAATTTATTATATCACAAATTGGAAGAGAATGGAGTGCTTTTTTCGCGGTTTTTTCAAAAACCGAACCTAAAAAGCCGCTGTCCGGCGCTCTCTGGCAGAAGCACTCCGGTCAGCGGCTTTTGTATGGGAGATTTTCAAGAGAGAAAACACTGTTTTTGTGCGCAGAACTCAGTCCTTTGCAGCCTGCGCCGCCTCAAAATTGCAGAACTGTTTCCAGTCCCACGCAGTCATATCATGGGGACCCTTGCGCAGGGCATAGCCCACATCACCGGTGCAGCAGGCAGTCTGCGGTGCTGGATACTCAGTCTGGGTGCAGGGTGTTTTGCCCAGCGCGGCGTAGACACGCCCAACCGAAATAACACTACGAAACTCCGCCTCCGGATCACTCCAATAATCACGATTGCCAGATGTTACAAACACCGGCCTAGGTGCCATAGCAGCCAGCAGCTCATCCTGGTCAAAGGGCATCTGCTCCACCGGCATCGCACTATATTTCAGAAAGTTCTTGCAGAACCAGCGGGGCATCATCTGGCACATGCTGGCCACACGCTCACCCAGCTTCCCCACATTCATGGCAACACCACAGCAACCGGAGTTGTTAGCCAGCACCGTTGCAAAACGCTCGTCCTGCACAGCGGCCCAAAGAGCAGCCTTTCCAGCACGGGAGTGGCCCGCCACAGAAATACGCTTAGGGTCGATCTCCGGGCAGGTCAGTAATGCATCCAGCACACGCTGGGCACCAAAACCCCAGGCAGTCAGACAGCCAAAGCCATCTGCCGGGCGTTCTCCCGCCCCATAAAACAGCGGATACAGTCCCTCCTGCTTCCAGCTATCCCCCTCATCGGGAGCCAAACTGGATGCATAGATAGCGGCAGCAGCATAGCCGTCGGCCAGCAGTTGGCGCACCGGCCAGTAGCCTTTTTCCACATCGCAAGTGATATCCAGTGTGTTTGGTTCCTTCGGAGCCATCATATCGTCGATCATAACGTTGAAATGATCTTCGTTTCCAATGAGCTCCTTCATCATACCCATAAACTTCTCCCGCATGGCCGGGTCAATGCCCTTCATCTGGTCGTGGACCACAGGATCATGACAGCTGATCTGAATCGCGCAGGGCACGGGTTCACTGGTCTTCTCAGGCAGCCAGAGTGCAAAAGGAAAGCTCATGCTCCGGCCCTTGTATTCCACCGTAACACAGCCTAATCTACCGTGCAGCCCGTCCTTCTCCAGTTCCTTTTCCCAGACAAAGCTGCTCGTCCAGCCCGCGGGGACCACGCCGTATTCCTCCTGCCCAAACAGCTTGACCAATGCTTCGCGCCGGGCAGGCCATGTCTCTGGGGTGAGTCGCGCGATATCTATATTTTTCATTGCATGGACCTCTTTTCTCAATTTTATGCCTCTTGCTGTTCCTCCGGGATATAACTGCGAAACACAGGAACCAACATCAGTGCGTTGACATAGGCAATGCCGCCCGGGCCAAACAGCAGAAAAATACCTTCCAGTGATTCCACCCATTCTAGGTGGGCGTAAATCAGCCAAAATGGGATGAAATGCATGGCTGTCACAGCCACCACTGTCAGTGGGTGCTGGAGCAATAGCAGCAGGACATTGCGTATCAGTTGACGCAGAGTGCAGCGAAACTTTGCCAGCACCGGGAAGATCAGGCCTGCAATGGCTACGTACAGCACCAGCACCATGATACACAATCCATGGAACACTGGACTGTTCCCCAGTCTACCTGCCAACAGGTTGAAATCCACCACCAACGCATAACCGATCACAAGTAGCAACAGGGTCACAGGAAGCGACGATCTGATATTTTCCTTGAACGCATGGAAAAACATCGAAATAGTGCTGTTCCCTCTCTGACGCACTAGCTTCATTACTGTGTAATACAGTGCCGAGGTCGAAGCGCCAATGGTGATGACCGGAAGACTGCACAGTAGCCACAAAAGGCTCAGTGCCACCAGATCAGAAACGCGCAGCAGCAGCTGAAACAATTTGCTGTCATAATCGAACAATCCACCCATACAGGTCGCCTCCCTGATGTATCAGTACTCTGTTTTGGGCATCCGCCACGAGAAATGCGAACAGAACTCCCGCCAGTCTGCGCCCGGGATTTCATTCATTTGGCTCTTAGCATCCTGCGTGCGGCACTGGATGTTCTTGCTGGGTGAGGTTCCATAGAACATGGTATCACAAAATTCAATCACATGCACCCAGTCCAGCTTCTGATATTCATGCGGTCCGTCCCTCATGGCAATGGCATTCTTCCCTGCCGCACCAAGGAACTGGTACACCTCATCGGCGGCACGCCATGTAATCTGACTGCCGTAGGGGTTGGCCCATGTATCACTCAATCCTTCGGTAGTAATGACCGGACGGGGTGCGATACAGGCGCGCAAAAAATGCAGATCAAAAGGCAGATAATCTTCATCCCCTGTCTCACCAATAGATTCGGACTGCAACATTGCCACTGCATCCTGGAACTCTATTTTGGGCGCATTGCTGCGGGTATAGGTCTTGACCCGTTTACCAAACTCGCCAAAATTGTCACTCCACCAGAACGGGAACACATCTTCAATACTGCCTGCAGTCTCGCAAGTTCCAAGACCTTCGCCCAACCGGCCACCCAGATAGCGCAGACAGCCCGCACCGCAGCAACCGCTGCCGCTGGCGGCACAGAGCGCAAAACGCTCATCATAGATAGTAGCGCACAAGGCAACCTTGCCTCCCCGGCTATGGCCGGTGGCAACGATTCGATTCATATCCGCATAATCTGTGGTCGCAAGATAATCCACCACACGGCTCTAAGCCCACATGGCAATGGCACCCCAAGTATAACCGGGATAGGTCGTAGCCAGCGGACCATGGATGGCATCGGCACTGTCCGCTGCCAGTTGCTCCTTTTCAAACTCGATAATGGCATAGCCGTGATTCAGCACAGCATCTTCTTCATCGGGGCTGCCATGACGGCCCTTGAACTGGTTCCAAGTAATAACCGGTACCTTTCCTTCTTTTGCCGGGCGAATGAGCTCACAGTCGAACTGCACGGCATCCTTCGGCCCGCAGGTAATGTGTACAGTCTCGGCAATGGCACGGCCATTGTAGACCTTACGACTGAAGGTTACTTTACCGCGGGTATTGCCCGGCGGCGGTGGCATAGTGCCATAGAGGTAATGGGTCAGCATCGCCTTAAGGTATTCCCGCTGCTCCGGCCATTCCTCCCTAGTCTGAACACGGGTACCATCAGGTTTAAGGAAAGGATCCGGTAGCTCATGGATGGCTTTCAGCTCACTTTTGGGAGAAAAATCATATTTATTCATTATTCTTTCACGCCTCCAATCATAACTCCGGTAACAAAATAACGCTGGATGAAGGGATAGATGCAGAGGATAGGAGCTGTAGAGATGACGATGGTGGCATACTTGATGGTCTCGGCCAAAGCCACGGTGTTGGTACTGCCGCCAGAAGTGCTGATAATGTTGTCTGCACTGCTGGTCAGCAGGATCTCACGCAGGAAGATCTGCAAAGGATACAGGTCAGCCGTGCGCAGGAAGATGGTTGCGCTCATCCAATCATTCCAGCGAGACACAGCGTAGAACAGCAGTACAACGGCAATCGTTGCCTGACTCAGCGGGATAACAATGCGGAATAAGCAGGTAAACTCACTGGCACCATCCAGCCGTGCCGCTTCGATCAAACTTTCCGGTACATTGGCAAAGGCTGTACGCATAACAATGAGGTTATAGGTGCTCAGGGCAGTGGGCAGCAGAATTGCCCAGACCGTATCAATCATGTGGAGCTGCTGTACCCACAGGTAAATGGCAATGATACCACCGCTGAAATACATAGTAAACATGATCATCAATGTTACCAAACGCTTGCCCATCCAGCCCTTACGGCTCAAAGCGTAGGCCCCCAGGAAGGTCAGGAACATGCTGATGGCAGTACCGGCCACTACATAGAATAGAGTGTTGCGGTAGCCCACCAAAATGCGATCTGTAATGCAGTACTGGTAAGCCTCCAAGCTGAATTTCAAGGGTTTAAGCAGCAGGACAAAATCATGCCGCAGAAATTCATTGGCATCACTGAAGGAAGCACAGACAACATACCAAAACGGATACAGACAGGCCAAACCGATCAGAATCAACAGTGCCGTGTTTAGAATGTCCAGCACCCAGTCAAGTCCAGTTTTCTTTTCAACCATAGTGCGTTTTCCTCCTTACCACAGGCTCGTCTCGCTGACCTTGGCGCTGATTTTGTTCACCACCACTACCAGCAGGAAATTGACCAACGAGTTCACAAGGCTGACCGCCATACTGTAACTGTAATTGGATTCAATCAGGCCCTTTCGGTAGACAAAGGAACCGATGATATCCGCCGTTTCATAAATATTCTCATTGTACAGCAGAATGATCTTGTCGTAGCCCACACTCATGAACTGACCGATGCGCATGATGAACATGATAATAATGGTGGGCATCAGACAGGGGATGGTAATACTGAGGATGCGGCGGAAGCGACCCGCTCCGTCTACCGCAGCGGCATCGTAGAGTTCCTGATTGATGCCAGCCAAGGCGGCCAGATAGATGATGCTGTTCCAACCTATGGTCTGCCACAGTTCACTGACCACATAGATTGCACGGAACTTGGAGGGATCCATTAGCAGATTGGAGGCCATGCCCCCTGCTGCGAGCAGATTGCTGATCAGTCCAGTAGAGGAGACAAATTCCTTGATGATACCACAGACCACAACCAGGGAAATGAAGTGCGGCAAATAACTCACAGTTTGAATCGCACTTTTCAATTTTTTGAGCCGCAGTTCATTCAGCATCAGTGCAAACAAAATAGGGGCTGGGAAGCAGATAACGATAGTATAAAAGCTGATATACAGGGTATTGCGCAAAACACGCCAAAAATATGGGCCGGTGAAGAACTGCTTGAAATTCGCCAAACCGACCCATGTGCTGCCCCAGATGCCTCGACCGGGGCGATAGTTGCGGAATGCGATCTGCAAGCCCTGTAGCGGCGCATAGTTAAAAACAATATAGAATGCAAGCACCGGAATCAGCATCAGGTAAATGCCGCGATATTGATAAAAGTTCTTTTTGATCTTATCCCAGGTCAGCCGGGTATCGATTCCATATTTCTCTGCCACAGCTTTTGCCTGACGGGACTGTTTGGACATAAGCGTTTTCCTCCGACTTCAAAAAATGCCGCAGGGCACCCCGCCCTGCGGCACGGATCTCAAAGATCCAGATTTACTTTACGCGGGCATTGTAGCGGTCCAAAGCTTCCTGCTGGATATCCAGGCAGTTCTGCATCCCCATGCTGTAGACATTTTTGACATAATCATCAAAGTTATCCAGGCTCTCGGTACCAGTAATGAACTTTGCGGTCATCTCGCCCACATACGTGCCAATTTCGTTGAAAGCTCCGCTGTAAGCAGCCTGCTCAGAATCCAACAATGTGGTGGCAGGCAAACCATTGTAGTGCTTGCCGTTCTCGTAGCTCCAGGTATTCAAAGACGCAATATTCTGGTCGATTTCTCCTTCAGCAAGAGAATAATCGGTCTTGGAGACCAGACGCTGCCAGTGGTCTTCGGGGAAGGGACCGTTCAGCTGGCGATACATAGAGTGAGCAGTAGAAGGAGCCTTGCCTTCCTTGTTGTGTATGATAGCATCGGTGAACTGAGGCCAGCCATCGACCATCTCATAGCTCTCGCCTTCAATGCCCCAGTTCAAAAGCATGTTACCTTCTTCGCCCCAGCCATAGTCAAGCAGCTCCATCGCAGTCTTTACATCCTTGCAACTGCCGGTAATGGCACCCACAGAACCGGTGAACGGCTGGTTTGCCTGATGATACCAATTCTCAGTACCAGCCGTCTTGACCATTTCATGGACACCCACGGCAGAAAACGTATTATTGGGATCATCCTTAAGGATCTGGCTCTTCAGATTGCCCAGACCAGTGGGCATCATCTCGATCCAAGCACCCACATCGCCCTGCAGGATTTTTGCCTGAACACTGGTACGATCCAGAACCATGTAGTCATTATCTAGTAAACCCTCGCTGTACAACTTGTTCAAGAAGGCCAGATAGTCCTTGTAGCCGTCCTTAACAGGGCCAAATTCGACCTTATTTTCCTCATTGATGCCGTAGCCGTAGGCTGCAGAGAAACCAGAAACAGGAACACAAACACCAAAACCTGCGCTGATAGCAACGGACATCTGTTCAAACATCTGCACAAAACACATAGGATACTTCAGGCCAAGTTTTTCCTTAAATGCCTTCAGCACATTATACCAGTCATCGTAGGTCACCGGAACATCCATTCCCACCTGCTCGAGGTAATCAGTACGAATGACCAGACCGATGAAGCTTTCAGCAAAAGGTTCACGATAAAACCCCCCCTGCCACTCCTTGCTACCCTCTGCAGTGGAGGTGTAGATAGCGGGGAACCCGTAGATATTGCCGCTGTCGGTGGTAATATCGGCCAACATATCCGGGTGCAACTCAAAGTAATGGGTCATATTGGGAGCATATTCTTCCATATAATCCTGCAGAGGAATGATCTTGCCATCTTCGATGGCTGCGTCAGCACCACCGGAGTAATTGGTAGCCCAGCTGTAATACATGATATCTGGCATTTCGTTTCCTGCAACCACCAAGTTAAATTGCTCAGCAGCCTGACCACTGGCCGGATGCTGGAATTCTACGTTGATACCAGTGTTGGCCTCAATAGCCTTCCAGCAGTACAGGTCGCCCATGCTCTTGACATCGGCACCGGATGTATTTGCCAAGTCAATCCAGTAACTGACAGTACGGGGGCCGCTCTCGGCAGAGCTAGTTGATGTTGCAGTGGAAGCTGTGCTACTGCCAGAACTGCCGCAAGCAGTCAGCAGGGCGCCGCCAGAGGTAGCGGCGCTTGCCTTCAGAAAATCGCGGCGAGAGATTTTTTTCATGTTGGTCTTCTCCTTTTCTTCGTACTTTTTAGGTTCTTCGTGCTTCTTAGGATTCGATTCAGCGCTCTTCCATGCGCCTTTGATGGTTCTATCATACTGTGTTTTCGGCGCAAAATCCATCCTCAAATTTTTGCATTTCATCTTTTTTATCCCTATTTTTCGCCAAGAATACAACAGTCTGTGCACTTTTGATATGCACATTGCATCGTTTTATTACAATATACACAAAGTCCCGCCTTTTGTTAGAAAAGCGGGACTTTGCTGTTTTTTCTGTAGAGATCAGTGTTTATTATAATTGCCCGGGGTATCACCAGCATACTTTTTGAACAGGCGTATAAACGTATTGGCACTTTCGTAACCCGCACGATCTGCCGCTTCGGCTACTGTGATCTGTTCCTCATCCATCAGCTTTTTAGCGTAATCGATGCGCAGACTGTTCAGGTAGTTCAGCAGGTTGACTCCAGTTTGCTGCTTGAAGTACTTTGAGAGATAGGCCACACTCAGCCCCAGCAGGTCAGCGGCACGGGAAACATTGAAATCGTGTTCGCAAAAGTGATCCTGCACACACTGTAAAATACGAGATAGCAGCTCGGGCTGATCAGTCTCTGCCGGGCTGGTATACTTTACCGCCACGGCACCGATCAGAGTATCCATCTGCTCTTCAGCCTCTGCATGGGTCATAGCTTTTTGCAGCGCACGGGATGTAGCAACGATTGCCTGCTGCACCTCTGTTCCTTGTTCCCCTGGCGAAACCGCATTGAACATAGCCACCAGCACATCTGTCAGGAGCATCCTCAACAGGAACATATCCGGCGGACTGCTGAAATTGGTCTGCATCGTGTGGCGCAGGGTTCGGATGGCCTCCTCCGCATTGCCAGCGAAGGTCAGCCGGGCAATCTCTGCCCCCTGTGCTACTGTGATACGCTGTGCAAAGCTCGGCATGGGAGCTCCGCTTCGTTCCAGCTGCTCCTGTGCAAATTCACTTCGTTCACATAGTGAAAGGAATGCCGGGTGGATCTGTTTCCATCCACAGCGGACATTTCCCGCGTAGTAGTCCACACCGTTTTCCTTGAGGTAAGCTTCCATCAAACCAAGGCATTGGCGTAAGTCAATTTCCTCCTTTGCAAACATACAAAGGGTCGGCACGCCGTGCGGCTGCACTGGTAGCAATGTCACCTTTTCGGTCAGCGGCTCAGAAAAATCCAAGCCCTCATCCTTGAGTAGCAGCAAAACGAACCATTCACCCCAGCTATCGATTCCAATCCAGGAAGCAATGTCTCCAGAAAGTGCCGATACATCGATGTCGTGCTCCAGCAGGTTCTGCATCAGCTCTTTTTGAAGGGAAACACGCTGATTTTCTTGGAATATCTGCATCCGCTCCAGATCTTTGCGATATACCTGGAATGCACCGTCAATTTGTTGATATTCATTCTGGTTTTCTGCACAGTCTGATTTTATCGGCAGGCCACGGGTCAGTTCCCGTAAGGGCTGATAATTCAACTGCGCCATAGAAGCCACTGCAGCTACGCCCACTGCTAGGAACACCATCAGAAACACCATCGACTGCTGCCAGACCCAGTTGCTCTTCCGGGTAATTGCAGAGACCGGCACCAACGTGATGAGGGTCCAATTTTCTTCTTCCAGCTGCTTCTGCAGCAGGTAATAGCTTTTATTCCCCAGCTCTACATGGCTCTCCAGCCTTTTTTCTGCTGCCATCTGCACCAGTTGCCCTGCAAGCGCTGGATTCCCACTTTCGCACAGAAGCTGACCACCACCGTCCATCAGCAAGGTCGTTGTCCCCTCCATCGTCGCCTGCCCAGCAACGATTTCGCCCAACACCTGCATATCTAATACTTGAATGATAAGTGCGGTTGGGGATCGTCCCTGTGTTGGAATACTGGTCACTGCCATGACCTGCGTCACACCGTTAGAGGAATCGCTGACTACACGGAATAGAGACGATGTCGTGCGCAGGGAATCAAACCGTTTTCCCGCCTCGCTGCCGGAACCAAACAAAACTGCTGCCAGTGTTTCCTTCTCATAGACTGTCTCGGAGGTCAGCGCCTTTTTCAGGTTTCTGAAATAAATATAAGTCTCACTCACCGCACTGCGGGAACTTCCCGGAGCTGCCAACAGACTTTGAATGGTGTAGAATGTGTAATTATCCGACGGCATCGGCGTGGAGAGCAACGAAAAACTACGGATTACATTGTTGCACGCCAGATTGATGGCATCTGTTTTGATCTGAGACATACTGTTATTCAGCGCAGTTTCAATTTTTTCCTGCTGCTGAATCGTAATTTCTGTGTATTCGTCCAGCAATTTTCTTCTGGCGGAAAGAGTCAGCGTAACACACATGGCTGCCATCAGGATCAGAAGAATTGAGAATTCAATGACCCATGTGTAGAGAACGCTTCGCTTTTTCATGCGGTTTCATCCTCTTTTCATTTCTTCGTATTCATTCATCTCATAAACATCTTCGCTGGTTTCAGGGCCATGCGTTCTGTGACGTATCGCATTCCTTTCTCCACACACAGACGTTGGCGCAGCTGCATCCGATCGATCTGCGCTCCGGCACGACCCTGGGTTGTAGCACGGACCGCGGCTTCCGTCTCCGCATCAGACGCAGTCAGTCCTTCTTGACGGGAAACGGCCAAAAACACTGCCCGAAGTTTCATATCTTCCGCTGCGTGTACTCGGATGCTTGCATCCAGTTCCTCTCTCGTTTTATGCAAGCGATGCAGATGACTATCCAGTGAAATACCACTCTTTTCCAGTCGATTTTCAAGCTGCCGCCACTGATATTCAGCTTCCAGCTCCACAGCAAGCTGCGGCAGCACCACAATGGTCTCATCACACAAAGCATGGAGCATCCGCTGAGAAACGATCCGCCGGGCTGTCCCAGCCTCCTGCTCAAGGAAACGCTTCCGAATCATTGCGCGAAGAGATGTCATATTTTCCTGTCCAAAACTTTGAGCAAAGGCATCATTCAGCATAGGTATTCTCTGGTGCACGATTTTTTTCACTCTACCGGTGTATACCGCATTCTTTCCGGCTGCTCGCTTATCCTCATAGGTATAGGGCAACTGTACTCTGCATTGGAATCCATCACCTGCTTTTTTTCCTACAACGGTCTGCCAGACTCCCTCCGGCAACTCCTCGCCTGCGGCAAGATGGTATCTACCATCCCGGCCCATGCTACCGGAAAATCGTGTTCCATCCTCCAGTACCGCATCAAAGTCTAGCGTTGCAAGATCTCCTGCACGGGCCGGTTTTTCATCCTCCGATGTCTCCATCCTCGTCCGGGCCAAGGCTTGTAGTTGTTGTTCTACTTGCGCATCTGTTGGCGGTTTCAGACGGTACTCGTCTGTGCGACCTTCCAGCTGCGGCAGCTCCATAGCAGGTAGCACACAGGTCAGGACCAGAACTCTGTTATCTTTTCTTTGGAGTGTTGCGCGTCCCAACAGCCAGATTTTTTCTGCTCCTGCCTGACGATCCACAAACTCCAGCACCTGCACTGTACTGGGTTTTTCCCCTGCGTCCAGCAGAACCACAGCATCCAATCGACCTGCTGAATCCTGCACCCATTTTTCGATCTTCATCCCGTTCTCCTTCTGCCTGCCCGGAGCAGGCCTTCTTACTCTTTACATCTTTAATATACAAAAATTTCGTTTTCCTCTCAATCCTCAATTTTTTCCTTCCAGGAAATGCAATCTTCATTTTTTGCCTCAAAATTAGTTTCTGTTCTAAAATAGTGCAAAAATCGCGAGACCGTTGTAAAATAGCGCTATAAAAAAATGCTAGGCTTCCCCGCAATGAAGTGTGACCGCCCCAGAATTAATAGACATGAATAAAAAGCACCCTGTGTAGGGTGTGCGCTAACCGGACTGACGAAGCGAAAGCGGAAACAGTTCGATTTTTATAGCAGTTTTCAATAATATAGCACAGCTCTTTACCTTTTGAAAAAAAGTGGTATAACAGAAGCAAGTAAGATGA
>OLNZ01002232.1_pt1 | contig 11997 bp, 10 predicted proteins | sample 1672981 | NCBI WGS metagenome assembly OLNZ01 (sample SAMEA3136743, study PRJEB25190) | human gut metagenome | biome: human gut; feature: human-associated habitat; material: faeces | place: Austria | collected 2013
TTTCCCGGGTACTTCTCCCCTTCAGGCACTCGCTGCGCTCGACCACCTCTCCCAAGGGGAGAGGCAAGGTATGCTCGCACGGTACACCGAAAGCTTTATAGAAGTGCGGCCTTTATCAGTTAGGCAATTTGGAGTTTACTGCTCGATACGGTAGTATTTGAATGTTTCATCTTCTCCGACAAAGCAAAAGCCCGCCTTCTTCTTGCTTTGTTTAATTCTATCATGTGGCTTTAATATATACAATAGCATTCCCGGCATACATTACTGCCGGGAATGAAACTGTCTTATGGCCACCCGCGCTATGCAGGGGATGTTTATTTTTATATTCGCTCCGCTATATTCTTTGCGCAACGGCTTCTATTATTTTATCCGCAATGTTCACGCCCGTTGCCGCGCTTATGCCCGCAAAGTGCGCGTTTGAATTGACCTCGCAAACGGTCATCTCCCCGTTTTCGCCAAACAGTAGATCCACCCCTGCAAACGTGCATCCGAGTATCTGCGCCGTTTTTACGGCAAGCGCCGCCTGCGCTTCATTCAGCGCGTATGCATCCGCCTTGCCGCCCTGCGCAACGTTTGCGCGGAAGTCTCCGGATTCGTTGTGCCTTAGCATCGCCGCGGCAACCTTATCGCCCACGATATACGCCCGTATGTCCCGCGCAAAGCTTGATGCTATATACTGCTGCGCAATTGCCGCGCCGCCTGCCGTTTTCATAAGCGCGGCTTTGGCTTCCTCCATATTGCCGGCAAGGTATACGCCCGCGCCAAATGAGCCGAAGCATTGCTTGATAACAAGCGGGAAGCCGAGATAATCGGCAATTTTTTCAAGAAATGCGCAGTCCGTATACCCAACGCGGGGGAACGTGAGCGGTATAAGCACGGTTTTGGGCTGCGGCACGCGGTTCATAAGCGCTATATGCGTAAGGGATTTATCATCGCAAAGTTCTATCGCGCTTGCGCTATTGAACAGCTTCATCCCCGCCGCCTCAAGCGTTTTCGCAAGGCGAACGTCCTTATCCCAGAATATTGCAAACGGCGGCAAAGTCTCGTTGGCAACGGTTTTGCCGGATGCAATGTCGCACATCAGCTCTATGTTCGTTTTCAGCTCAAGCTGAAGCCCGGCTTTGTCCGCGCTTTGCTTCAGCGCGGAATAAAGGGAGAAGAACTTCTCCTCCCTAAGAAAGCCGTTTATTATAATATAGCCCTTGTTTTGCTGCATAGTGCGCCTATCTCTGCTTTGCCTTGGCCTGATCGACCTTTATTATGCCGTCCCTGAATGCCTCAAGCAGCTTCATAAGGTCGTCTATGCGGGACTGTATCTCCTCCCCCGTGTCTATATCGGCAACCATAACGCGGTGGGAAAGTTCGTCCACGTTGAACGTGTGGCTCGTTATGTCGCGCCCGTTTTTCACGGCGTCCTCAATGCTTGTAAACGGTTCATGCGCGGCAAGCCGCATGCCCAGCGAATTAAAGAACATTGTGTATCCCGCTATGCCGGTTTGGCTTTGGTACGCGCGGCAGAAGCCGCCGTCTATAACAACCAGTCTGCCGTGGCCCTTCAGCGGGCTTTCGCCCTCCTTTGCCTTAACGGGGACGTGGCCGTTTACTATGCGGCTCCACGGCTTATCGCAGCCGAAGGAGTGCAGTATCTTTCGGCAGAACTCCTCTTCGTCCGTATAGCTGTAATAATGGTTTTTGGGTTCCTTCCATGTTGCCTTGTCCTCAATAAGCGCGCGCTCAAACGTGGCAATATGGTCGCGGCCGAACACGGGCGAATTTCTTCCGCACCAAAGGTACCAAAGATAGTCGCGCCCTTCCTCGCGTTCCTCGCTGCCTTCCGGCGCAAGCAAGCCCTGCCGCGCAAGGCGGTCGGCATAATCAAAATACGCCTTGCCTGAAAGCGTTACGGCCTTGCCGACTTCAAATTCCATGAAGCTGCCGTCCCTGTTGCAGGGTACGCACCCATGGAAAAGCAGATTGCCGTTGCGCTTTAAGTACAATGAACCCGCGGAGCAGAGGAAACGCGCATGCGCCTGAAGCTTTTCGCTGTGCATAAACGCGGCGCAAAGCTGCTCCATCAGCGCGGCCTCCTCCTCGCTCAGGCGGGTGGGGTCGTTTGGATAAACGGTGGGGAAGTCCGTATCGCGCAGGGGATAATCCGTGCCGTCTATATTTATCGTGCCCGCGCCCCAGTTGACGCGGCTCATCATGTCCCTATCCTCCATGCCGTATTCCTTGCGGCGGTGCACAAGCTGGCCCTCAAGCTTATACATAATTACGCTTATGGCCTTGTGCATGCGGGAATAAAGCTCCGTATCGCGCGGCTTGAAGGGCTCCTCCGGCAGCTTCCTCGGGGCGAAAACGCGCGCGTCGCCATAGCGCTCGGTAGAGAACACGGCAAGCGGCAAAAGATTTATGCCGTATGCATTTTCCAGCATGTCAAGATTATCGTACTGCACGCAGTTTTTTACCGCCGTTGCGACGCACACGGGGCTGCCCGCCGCCGCGCCCATCCAAAGCACATCGTGATTGCCCCACTGCACATCCACATGGTGGTGCGTCATAAGATGGTCGAGTATAACGTCCGCATGGGGTCCGCGGTCGAATATATCGCCAACGATATGCAGCTCGTCAACGGTCATGCGCTTTATAAGCGTGGCCATTTCTTCTATCATGGTATCCGCGCTGCCTGTATCGACTATTGCGCGGATTATATGGTCATAATAGCGCTCCTTGTTGGGCGTGCCGCCGGTATTGAGCATTTCCTCCATTATGTAGGCATACTCCCTTGGCAGCGCCTTCCTCACCTTTGAGCGGGAATACTTGGTTGTACACTGGCGGCATACGGAAATGAGCCGCTTGAGCGTTACCCTGTACCAATCCTCCATGTCCGTTTCGGCGCGTTTGACCTCCCTCAGCTTTTCCTTGGGGTAATATATCAGCGCCGCCAGACTGCGCCTTTCGCTCAGGGTAAGGCTGTCCCCCAGCGCGCTTTGTATCTTTTCCGCCACGGCGCCGGAGCCGTTGTTCAATATATGCAGGAACGCCTCATGCTCGCCGTGTATATCGCTCATGAAATGCTCCGTGCCCTTGGGCAGATTGAGTATTGCTGTAAGATTGATTATTTCGGCGCTTGCCGCCTGCACCGTTGGGTATTCGCGCGCCATCTGCTGAAGTAGTTTCAGTTCTCGCTCCGTCATAGCGTACCTCCGCATAATAATAAATATTTGTATTTATATTTGCCGCCGCGCCCCCTCTATGCCCTGCGCGGGGCAAAAAGCCAAATTCAATTACATATTGTCGGTATTTTTAACGCCGACGTAGGGCAGATTGCGGAAATGGCCCATGTAATCAAGGCCGTAACCTATTACGAATTCGTTTGGTATAACAAAGCCCACATAGTCCGGCGAAATGGCACATTCGCGCCTTTCGGGCTTATCGAGCAGGCAGGCTATCCTAAGGCTTGCAGGCTGGCGGGTTTTCAATATGTTTGTCAGGTGGTTAAGGGTAAGGCCGCTGTCCATAATATCCTCAACTATAAGCACATGGCGGCCGGTTATAGAAAGATCCATGTCCTTTGAAATGCGAACTATGCCGGAAGTGCGCGTGCCGTTGCCGTAGCTGGATATGGACATGAAGTCCATTTCAAGATTGCAGGTCATCTGGCGGGAAAGATCGGAAAAGAACTGCACCGCGCCCTTTAGTATGCAAAGGAGCACAACGTCCTTGCCCGCGTAGTCTTCGGATATCTGCGCGCCCATCTCCTTAACGCGCTGGCGGATTTGTTCTTCGCTTATCAATACGCGTGCTACGTCTTTTTCCATTTCGTTTATCATTGCTGCATTACCCCTTCTTTGGCCCGGTTCGGGTCAGTTTTATTTTTGTATGAATTCTATTTTAACAGCGTTTTTGCTGTTAACGTTTAGCTTTATGCTCTCCGCCGCGCCAAGCCCCGGCGCGAACAGCACATCCCTGCCGGAAGCTATCAGCGCAAGGTCCCGCTTCTCCCGCGGCAGCTTTGCGTCTATATACGCATCCTTCAGCTTTTTGCTGCCGGGGGCGTTTATTCTATGGAACCTGTCCCCCGCTCTCCTTTGCCGGATGAGCGTATCCGCTGGCAGCTTGTCCGCATCTATGCAGGCGGAGTATCTGTCGCGCGGCCTGTCCGTCACGGCGCATTTTGCAACGCGGTATGTTCCCGCCTCGGTATCCGTTTCGCCGTTCAGGCAGAGCGGCTGCTCCCATTCGCCCGTCTGCTTTATGTAATGCCCGAAGCATATCAGTTCATAGCTTGTCCATACGTCCGCGCCCGGTATTTCTATCCTTGCGCCTGTGCGGGCTGAAAGGAGCCTTATTATTGAATCTATATGCCCGCGCTCCGCGTCCGTAAGCGCGCCTATTTCGTTCAGCGCCGCGCGTATGCAGCGGCTTAAAATCGGCCGCGGAAGTTTACTCAGCGCCGCCCTGTCGAATCCACCTTGCCGCCTTGCCGCGTTCAGTTCCCTTTCGGCTATTTGGCAAAGGTAGCCTTCATCTTCGCTCAGCATTTCACCCATGGCGCAAAGGCTTTCCACAAGGCGCGGGTTGAATTCCCGCTTAAGATAAGGTATTGTTTCAAGGCGCAGCTTGTTGCGCGTGCCTTCGGCAATAAAGTTGGTTGCATCGGTGCAATAGGGAAGATTCTCATTAGTAAGGTAGCTTTCTATCTCCGCCTTGCTAAGGCACAGCAGCGGCCTTATTATGTCCCCACGCCTGGGCGCCATGCCGCAAAGCCCCCTCAGCCCGCTGCCGCGCACAAGGTGCAGCAGTATGCTTTCCGCCTGATCGTCCATATGGTGCGCCACGGCAATCTTATCCGCGCCGAAAAACGCCTTTGCTTCCTCCAGAAAGTCATAGCGCAGCATTCGCCCCGCCTGCTCCAGCGTTTCGCCCCGCTGCCGCGCAAGGCGCGGAATATCCGCATAGCCGCCGTATACCCTTATTCCGTAAAAATCGCAGAAGTCATGCACAAATTCGGCGTCCTCATGCGCCGCTTCCCCGCGGATGCCGTGGTTAAGATGCGCCGCGCATATGGTGAAGTCCATTCGCGTGCAGAGCGATTTTAATATGTGCAGCAGGGCCACGCTGTCCCCGCCGCCACTTAAACCGATAAGCACCTTGTCGCCCGGAGAGATGAGTTCATGCCGCAAGATATATTGTTCTACCCGTTCACGCATAGCTGCTGCCTCCTTAACGACAAATTATACAGTTATAAGTATACCTTTTACAGCGGCATTTGACAAGGGAGGCCGCGGAATCTATAATGATATAAAATAGATTTTTAGGAGAGACACATATATGAAGCTTGGTGTGGTGGGTCTGCCAAACGTTGGCAAAAGCACGCTGTTCAATGCAATAACCAAGGCCGGTGCGCAGGCGGCCAATTATCCGTTCTGTACGATAGAGCCAAACGTTGGCTCCGTCGCCGTGCCGGACGAGCGGCTGGACGTGCTGGCAGAAATGTACAATCCCGAAAAATATACGCCCACGACCATAGAATTTGTGGATATAGCCGGCCTTGTGCGCGGCGCATACAAGGGCGAGGGCCTTGGCAACAAGTTCCTTTCGCATATACGCGAGGTTGACGCAATAGTTCACGTTGTGCGCTGCTTTGAGGATGAAAACATAGTGCATGTTGATGGTTCCGTCGATCCGGCGCGAGACGTTGAAACAATAGGCATAGAGCTTATATTTGCCGACCTTGAAACGGTTGAAAAGCGCATAGACCGCACCCGCAAGGCCGCCAAGGGAGACAAGCAGCTTATGGGCGAGGTTGAACTGCTGGAGCGGGCGAAGGCGCACCTTGAAGCGGGCAAGCCCATACGCACCATGCAGGCGGACGAAAAGGAGAAGGAGATGCTCCGTGGCATGTTCCTTTTGACCACGAAGCCCGTTATATACGCCGCCAACATTTCGGAAAACGACATAGGCAAGGCGGACAACGCGCTTGTGGACGCGCTGAAGAAGGCCGTGGCCCACGAAAACGCGGAGGTCATAACCATATGCGCGCAGGTGGAGGAGGAAATCGCCGAGCTTTCCCCCGAAGAAAAGCAGGCGTTTATTGAAGAACTGGGCATTGGCGAAAGCGGTCTTGATAAGCTGGTAAAGGCGTGCTATAAGCTGCTTGGGCTTATAAGCTACCTGACGGCGGGGCCTAAGGAGGTGCGCGCATGGACGATAGAGCGCGGCACAAAGGCGCCGCAGGCCGCAGGCAAGATACATACGGACTTTGAGCGCGGCTTTATACGGGCGGAGGTTGTTCCGTTTGAAACGCTGAAAGAGCTTGGCAGCATGACCGCCTGCAAGGAAAAGGGCCTTATCCGCAGCGAAGGCAAGGATTACGTTATGCAGGACGGCGACGTGGTGGTGTTCCGCTTCAATGTGTAAGCAATAAAAACAAAAGCTCCGGTCATCCGGAGTTTTTTTATGTTCAAAATCGGCTTCCTTTTTGCTGGTATTATTATAGCACATCTAAAACATAATTACCAGACTTGAACGCAAGCTGAAAAGCACATATCATCATAGTGAAAAACGGAGGTGATACGCATGGATAACTACGCATTGGTAAACGACATTGCATCGGTATGGAAATACGCGGACGAAATGTTCCCCGCGTTCGGCAGCATTTCTATTGACTGGGACGGGGCGTTCGGCGCGTTTTTGCCGCGTGCGCTGGCAGCTAAGGATGAAAAGGAGGCGCAGCTGCTGCTGTGCGAATTTTTGAACCTGCTTGAGGATGGGCATACGGACTATATCCCGCCGAGGGCCTTCCGCGACGGAATAGGCTATTTGCCGTTTGAGCCGGACTATGCGGGCGGGAAATGGCACATCGGCGGCGCGAACGAAGCGCTGAGCGCGCATATTGGCGCGGAGATAATAAGCATAAACGGCAAAAGCATGGACGATATTGCGGCAGCGCTGTACCCATACGCATACCACGTCGGCAACTTTATCTATCCTTCGCGCATGAGCACGCTGCTGCCCATGTTCCTTAGCAAAACGGGCAACGTGCTGAAAACCGCAAACGGCGAATCGGAGTTCGACTTGGCTGAAGCGCAGAGCGCAATGCAGCCCGCTCCCGCGGCAAGTCGCGCATTTGCCCCGGCGGGCGAAGGCAAGCTTGAAATGCGGCTGTACAGCGGCAATGTTCTATACGTCAAATGGGACGACTGCCTTTACGATAAAGCTGCGGTCGAGATACGCGCTGCGATAGCCAAGCATTCCCCCGCGGGCGTGGTGCTGGACATGCGCGCGAACATAGGCGGCATGACCATGTACGGCGGAAAAGTGGCGGAGCTGTTCATAGACGGCGAATTTCACGGCAGTCAAAAGCGCACACGCCTGACTAAAGGCATAGAACTTGCCTCCGCAAGCCAGCTTGTTGGCATATGTTCACCCCAAACAATAGAAAAATATATCGAACAGGGACTTTGCGGGCGCGAGGAGGCGGAACAAAGCCGCGTAATATGGCAAAAGCAGAAATGCAAGCATTATTTGGACACATACGGCGCACCTGACCATAAGGCGCTGTATCACGGGCCTTTGGCTGTATTGACCTCCCGCCGCACAATATCCGCCGCAGAGGACATAGTCGCCATGTTCAAAAGCAATAACCGCGCCGTGCTTATAGGCGAGCCCACCTGCGGCACTACCGGCACGCCGCTGCTGCTTAGGCTTAGCATTGGCGGCATGGCAAGGATATGCTCCGTGCGCTATGCGCTGCTTGACGGGACGGAGTTCATAGGCCGCGGCATAGCGCCGCATGTTGCCGTATCCGCGCCATACGGGCCGCATGACGCCGCGTTGGACACGGCGCTTGAACATATTTCACGCTAAATCAAAAGCCTCCGCATGATATAAATGCGGAGGCTGTGCCGTAATATGGGAGGCTTACAGCACCTTTGCAAGGAAATCCTTTGTTCTGGGGTTCTGAGGATGCTGGAATATTTCTTCCGGCGTGCCGCGCTCCATTATGTTGCCGCCGTCCATGAACAGCACGCGGTCGGATATTTCGCGCGCAAAGCCCATTTCGTGCGATACTATAACGGTGGTCATGCCGCCCTTTACAAGATCGCGTATAACGCTAAGCACCTCGCCCACCATTTCCGGGTCAAGGGCGCTTGTAGGTTCATCGAACAGCATCACGTCCGGCTCCATGGCGAGCGAGCGCACTATTGCAAGGCGCTGCTTCTGCCCGCCGGAAAGCTTATTGGGATGCTCGTTGCGCTTTTCGTAAAGGCCAACCTTGTGCAGCAGCTCCTCCGCCTGCGCGGCGGCTTCCTCCTTGGTTTTCAGCTTTTGCAGCACGGGCGCCATGGTGATATTATCTATGCAGCTCATGTGCGGGAACACATTGAAGCTTTGGAACACCATGCCCATCCTGCGGCGGTATTGGTTTATATCCACGCCCTTTTGGTTGAGCACATGCCCTTCAAACTCCACCGTGCCGCTGTCCGGCATCTCCAGCAGATTAAGGCAGCGCAGGAACGTGCTTTTGCCGCTGCCGCTTGGGCCTATTATGGACACGGCTTCGCCCTTTTTTATATGCTCCGTAACTCCGTTGAGCACCAGCAGCTTGCCGAAGCTTTTATGCAGATCCGTTACCTTAATCATGGCTCAGTCTCCTTTCGAGCGCGCTTACGCCGCGGCCGAGTATAAACGTTAAAATGAAATAGATTATGCCGACTATCAGCAGGCATTGCAGCGGCAGAAACTCCTTGCCGTTGACGGTTAAGTAGCTTGTCATCAAATCGCCCACGAAGAACGTGGATGCAAGCGAGGTTTCCTTGATTATGGTTATAAATTCGTTGCCGAGCGCGGGCAGAATGTTTTTCACCGCCTGCGGCAGAACCACCTTTATCATTGCCTGCGACTGGGTGAGGCCAAGGCTCCTTGCGGCCTCCGTCTGCCCCTTATCAACGGCCTGTATGCCGCTGCGGATAACTTCCGACACATAGGCGGAGCTGTTTATGGTGAGCGCTATTGCAACGCTTGCATATGTGCTTACGTTCAGCGAGGGCAGCAGCAGCGGCACAACGAAGTAACCGACATATACCTGCAAAAGGCTTGGCGTGCCGCGGATTATTTCCACATACGCCGTTATTACGCCGCGCAGTATGCGGCTTTTGCCCATTTTGCCGAAGGCGAGCAGCGTGCCTATTATTGCGCCGAAGAATACGGCAATTGCCGAAAGCGCAAGCGTGGTGCTGAGCCCCTTAATGAGGAACACGTCCCAATAGCGCGTTACTATCTTAATAAATTTCTCAAAAAAATCGACCAGATCCAATGCCGTATCTCCTTTTGTTTATTGGCCCCCTTCGGGCGTAAAAGCGCGGCGGGGGCGTTCCCCGCCGTGCTGTGTATTCGTTTTACTTTGGCTTACTGAGCCTTGCCGTCATCGGTGTAGGAAATTTCCTGCGCGGTGTCTATACCGGCCAGCTTCTTGGCATCCTCGTACCAGCCGGAGTACATATCGTTCGCCATGCAGTCCGCAAGTATGTCGTTTACCTTCTTGAGCAGTTCCTCATCCTTCTTGTTGAGCAGTATAACGTTGTTCTCATACTTGGGGTCAACATCAAAGAAGAAGCCGGATTTGCCTATGTCCTGATTGTTGGCCATTATGGCTTCCGCATTGCCGTCCGCAACGGCCACGCCGTCCACCTTGCCGGTCTGCAGGGCAACTACCGCAACGTTTATATCCTTGAAAAGCTCAACGGTGGTGTCCTCGGGCAGGGCCTCGTTGCAGAGCAGTTCCTGAAGGCTTGCAGCCTGCGCGCCTATCTTCATTCCGGCGAAATCCTCGGCCTTGGTGTACTGTCCGGCCTTGTCCGCGGCAACTATTATGGTCTGCTTGGTTTCGTTATCGCCGGCAATATAGTAATCAGAGATCAGGTAGTTTTCCGCGCGCTCCGCGGTCCAGCTGAAACCGGAAATGCCAAGGTCAACGTTGCCCATCTGCACGGCAACCTGGCACGCATCAAAGCTCATCGGCTCTATTTCAAGCTTCATGCCAAGCTGCTCGGCAATGTGCTTTGCAAGCGTTACGTCGAAACCGACGAACTGGTCCTGACCTTCCTTAGCGGTGTCCACAAATTCCATCGGCGCATAGTCAGGGGAAAGGGCAACCTTCAGCACAGGTGTTTCATCGCTGCCGTTGGCGGCGCTGTTATCAGCGGCGTTGTTGGCGCAGGCAATGCAGCTGAGCATCATTATCAGCGCGAGCGCGATAACCATAAGCTTCTTCATAATATATATCCTCCTAAAAATTTGAAGTCGTTTGTTATGGCGATAATATACTGCATAAAAATACTTTTGTCAACCATCTTTTTGCATATTTTTGCACTTTTTTATTATTTTTTGTGCACATTCGCTGTATATTATGAATTTTTATACATTCCGGTGCATATATGCAAAACGGCGCAAAAAAAGCCGCCCGCCCATGTATCGGGCAAGCGGCACTCGCTTAGGTATTCGGTTTTGGCTCAGTTCGCGCTCGGGTCGTTTATAACGCCCATGAACAGCGGCGCGCTGCCTTTGATGATATATATGAACGGGCGGTCGAGTATCAGCTCCGCATTGTCCTGCGGCATACCCGCGCCGCAATAATCTATCTGCGTAAACGCGCTCGCCTCCACGCCTTTTTCGTCTATGGCAATGTAGGTTTCCTGCTTAACGGCGGATATGAATGCCGCGCGGTCGCTTATGCCCGAAAAATCGGCATCCGAATCAAACGCCTTCTCCATGCCCAGCGACTTGAGCGCCTCCTTAAGATTGAACTTGGATGTAAACTCAAACTTGGGTATGCTGAACGTTACCATGCCGTATCCGTTGGTTTCGCCGGCGAGTATTTCCTCAAGCGTTTCGGAGGAGGAGAGTATATCGTCCGTGCTTACGCCCTCATCCGGCAATATGAACCACATTGAGCCGAAGTTCTTCATGCTTACCATGGATGCGGTGTAGTTTTCCCCGCGCATAAAGCCCTGATTCTTTATGGCGTTCATAAAGCTGCACGTCACCTTTTCGCCATTTGCCTTGGTGAATGTGCCGTCCGCGGTGCTGTTCTTATCAAACCTGTCCGTCCATTCGTCCTTCAGGTACAGCGTATTTATAATGCTAAGCATCGTTTCCGGGTCAAGCTCCATTTCGGGCGCAAGCGTGCCGTTGGTCTTTTCCTTTATCCATTTGGTCATGGCGTCGGCGGTTTTTTGGCCGGTAAAGTCCGCGCCGAACACCTCCGCATAGAATTGCTTTGCGCAAACATCAAGAAAATCCTGATTGTAATTCACCTTTGCGCCGTCGTAATTATCGCTCAGCCAAAGCGAATCCGCCAGCATAAGCTCCGCCTTGCCGTCGCGTTCGCGCGATGCTATCATGCGGTACATATTGCCGCACTGCTCTGCAAGCGTATTTGCATCGTTCATGCCAAGCAAATTCAGCATTTCTTCGGCGGTTTTGCCGTTTGCGCCCTGCGCCGCCATTGCAAGCGCATAGTATAGGCTGAACGGCGAATAGTTCGCGTTGCGCTCCGTGCCGCTCAGCACCTTGCCCGCGCTTTTTGCGGCAAACGCGGCCATGGCGCCGTATGTGCTTTCGTCAACGCCCATCGCTTCGCGCTGCTCACTCCATTTTTCAAAGCTCAACACCTTCACGTTTTCAACCCTATTAAGCTGAGTCGGCGCGGCGCTGCTTTTTGCGGGCCCGTCACCATCGGCGCAGCCGAAGCACAGCAGCATACCCGCAGCAAGTATAAACGCGGCAAATCTTTTCATGATGCTTCCTCCTTTTCCCTTCTGTTATATAAACGTTTCATGCCGCATAAAGGTTGCCGCATAACGCAAAAAGGGGCGGCGGGCTCCCTGCTGGTAAGACAGTAAAACTCAAAATTCTTGGAACAGGCATGACCGAGATCATGCCTGTTCCGCTTTTAGCAGCTCATCCACGGGAATGTAGCCCACAAGGTCG
>OLNZ01002237.1_pt1 | contig 11982 bp, 10 predicted proteins | sample 1672981 | NCBI WGS metagenome assembly OLNZ01 (sample SAMEA3136743, study PRJEB25190) | human gut metagenome | biome: human gut; feature: human-associated habitat; material: faeces | place: Austria | collected 2013
CCGGGGGCTTTGTGCTGTCATACCGCAGCCGGAGCGCGCATACGCTGTAGCAAACTCAGTAAAGGACGGGATGGCCATGGGCAAGGGGAAGGTGCGGGTATTTCTGCTGCGGCGGCGGGCGGTGGCGGCACTGGGGGCGCTGGTGCTGGCAGGGGCCATATTTTATGTGGTCAGCTGCCCTCCCAGCATCATGGCTTCCTCCGCTCAGCGGCAGCTGCCCATCTACTGCGTGGAGCGGGAGCAGAAAATGTGCTCCGTCAGCTTCGACGCCGCCTGGGGCAACGAGGACACCCAGAGCCTTATCGACATTCTGGCCCGGTACAACGTGAAGGCCACGTTTTTCTGCGTGGGCGACTGGGCGGAGAAATACCCGGAGTCGGTAAAGGCCCTTCACGATGCGGGCCACGAGGTCATGAGCCACTCCAACCACCACGACCACTACAACAGCATGACGGCGGAGGAGATCGTGGCGGATGTTACCGTCAGCAACCAGCGCATCGCTGCCTCCACCGGGGTGACGCCCACACTGATCCGCTGCCCCTACGGCGAGTACGACGACCATGTGATCTCCGCCATCCGCTCCATGGGCATGGAGCCTATCCAGTGGAACGTGGACAGTCTGGACTGGAAGGACTATGACGCCGGGACCATCTGCAAACGGGTCCGCGATAAGCTGTGCCCCGGGTCCATCGTGCTGTTCCACAACGCCGCCCTCCACACGCCGGAGGCCCTGCCGTCGGTGCTGGAGCACATGATCCGGGAGGGCTACACCGTGGTGCCCATCGGGCAGCTGATCTATACGGAAAACTATACCATCGACCACACGGGCCGCCAGTTCCCGGCGGAGGGGAAGTGAGCGCACCGGCGGGGGAATACAGGAGGGAAAGAACTTTTTTTGACAGACTGTGACGTCACGAACCGCAATGGGTTCGTGACGTTTTTTGCGGCGGGAACGCCCACTCGGACAAAAAATCGCCCCGCAGCAGCGCTGCGGGGCGAGAGGATACGGGGATTCAGTTGACGATGACGAAGCAGCTGACGCTCTGGTCGCCCACGGTGGCCTTCAGAACGGTTTTGCCCTTGGCCACGCCGGTGACCAGACCGTCGGCGGTGACGGTGGCGATCTTGGGGTCCTCGATGGTCCAGGTGATGGTCTGCTCGGTGCCGTCTACGCGCATCTGGACGGCGGCGCCCACGCTGGTGGAGAACTCAGAGATGGTCTCTCCCTTGGCCTGATAAATGGAGCGCAGGCCCAGCTCCTCCTTGGGCGGCTCCGGCGGCAGGGGGGTGGCTACCTGGACGGTGCAGGCGGCAGACTGGGAGCCGTCGGCGGTGGTGACGGTGATGGTGGCCGTGCCGGGAACGCCGGCGGTGACGGTGCCGCTGTCGTCCACCGTGGCCACGTTGGGATCGCTGCTGGTCCAGAGGACATTCTCCGCGCCGGTGACAGTGAGGGTGGCCGTCTCCCCCTGGTTCATGTTCAGGGTGGTCTGGTCCAGGGTCAGGGGCTCGGTGGGTGTGGGCGTGGGCTCCTCCACCGGGGGCTCGTCTGCGGGCTTATTGGCGCTGCCCTTGCCGCCGAACAGCAGCACGCCCACCAGCACCGCCGCCAATACCACCACCAGCACCATGGCGGGGCCCAGGATGCTGGGAGCCCGGCGGTGCTTGGTGACCTTGCGGTGGGGGGCGGCGGACCGGCCCTTCAGGGCCTCGTCCTCCTGGCAGAAGGGGCAGGTTTTATAGCTGTCGGAGTACATCTCTCCGCACTTGGGGCACTTGATGAGCTTCATACAATATATCCTCCGTTGGAAAACGCCGAAGGGCGGCGAAAGTTGTTCTCTATTATCATACTCATTTTCAAAGGTGCCGTCAACTGAAATCCTTGGAAATTCATGCTTTTTTTACATGTTCCCTTGCAATCCGCCGGGAAGTTCCCTATAATACAAACAGAAATTATTCCGGAATCGTCTTATGCGGGAGGCAGCGATATGAACACCATCTTCATCGGCATCGCCGGAGGTACCGGCAGCGGCAAGACCACCCTCACCGAGCATCTGGTGTCCCGGTTCGGTGACGACATCGCCGTGGTGCACCACGACAACTACTACAAGCGGCAGGACTGCTCCTTTGAGGAGCGCTGCAAGCAGAATTACGACCATCCCGACGCCTTCGACACGGATCTGATGATCCGGGACCTGAAAAAGCTGAAGGCGGGAGAGACGATCTACTGCCCTGTGTATGATTACGCCATCCACAACCGCACCGACAAGACGGTGGAGATCAAGCCCGCCAAGGTGGTCATCGTGGAGGGCATCCTGATCTTCCAGAGCAAGGAGCTGCGGGACCTGCTGGACATCAAGATCTTCGTGGAGACCGACGCCGATGTGCGCATTCTGCGCCGGGCCCTGCGGGACGTGGAGGAGCGGGGCCGCTCCATGCAGTCGGTGGTGACCCAGTATCTGACCACGGTGAAGCCCATGCACGAGCAGTTCGTGGAGCCCACCCGCAAGTATGCGGATATCGTGGTGCTGGAGGGCGGCCACAACCTGGTGGCCCTGGACCTGATCATGCAGCGCATCGCCAACCATATCGCGGAGAACTGACATGAAGGCGGTCCGTTACGCCGGGGCGGCTGTGTGCCTGGCTCTGGCGGCGTATTTCATGGCCCCGCTGGTCATGGGCATCCTGCACATCGGCATGGTGTATCCGGCAGCGCTGCTGGCCCTGGCGGCGGCTATGCTCCTGCGGCCCCGGTGGTTCCGGCGGCTTCCCCGGTGGCTGCGGCGCACCGGCGGGGCCTTGCTGGGGGCGGGACTGGCCCTGCTGGCGGCGGTGCTGGTGATGATGGCCGTCCAGGCCGGGAACCGGCCCGGGCCGGAGGACTGCACCGTGGTGGTGCTGGGGTGCCAGGTGTCCGCCAACGGCGAGCCCACGGTGATGCTCCGGGACCGCATCGACGCGGCGTACCGCTATCTGTCGGAGCACCCGGAGAGCCGGTGCGTAGCCTCCGGCGGACAGAACGACAACGAACCCATTTCCGAGGCATCCTGCATCCGCAACACTCTGGTGGCCCGGGGCATTCACCCGGACCGCATTTACCTGGAGGACCGGTCCCGGTCCACGGAGGAGAACCTGACGTTTTCGGCGGAGCTCATCCGGAAGGAGGGCCTGCCCACCCGGGTAGCCATCGCATCGGACAACTTTCACCAGCTGCGGGCTGCCGTGTGGGCCAGGCGGGGCGGATTGGATCCCTGGTCCATCGGCTGCGTCACCTGGTGGCCCCTGTCCCCCGGCTACTGGGCCCGGGAGGCTGCGGCCGTAACCGTGCTGGGCATCCGCACCGCGGTGGGATAAAGACGGCCGCGGCGCTTTTGGCGGGGCGATCTGAAAACTGGCAATCGGCAAAAAGGGAGACGGGCCGCAGCCCGTCTCCCTTTTTGCCGTTTGTTATCCAATGTATGAGTTTTCCACCTTCACCACGGCGAAGTAGCGCCCGTCATCCATGGACCGGACCAGGGCGCGTATTTTGTCCGCCGCCTGGGCGGCGGTGAGCTTTTCGTCAAAGGGCACCACCGCGTCGAACACCAGATTGGTGTGGGTAGGGCCGGCCACCACCCGGAAATCGTGGATGGTGATGGCGGGGTCCACCTGCTTCACCAGCTCCGCCACGCGGCTGCGGAGGGGACCGGTAAGGCCGTCGTCGGTGACCACCGGGTCCATGTGGATCACGGCCTGGCAGTTCAGCTGCCGGGACAGGTCCATTTCGATGTTGTCCACGATGTCGTGAAGCTCCAGCAGATCGCCGTGGGCCGGGACCTCCGCGTGGAGAGACACCATTACCCGGCCAGGGCCGTAATCGTGGACCACCAGGTCATGGAGACCCAGAATGGCCGGATGGGACAGGACGATGGATTCTATGCGGTCCACAAACTCCTTTTCCGGCGGCTGGCCCAGCAGGGGACTGATGGTCTCCCGGGCGGATTTGACGCCGGAGAACAGGATGAAGCCCGCCACCACCAGGCCCACCCAGCCATCGATGTCCAGACTGGTCCACCGGGCGATGCACATGGCCAGCAGCACCGCAGCGGTGGCTGCCGTGTCCGACAGACTGTCGGCAGCGGTGGCCTCCATGGCGGCGGAGTGGATCCTCTTGCCAACGCGGCGGTTATACAGGCACATATACAGCTTTACGCAGATGGACACCGCCAGGATCACCAGGGCGGCCACGCTGAAATCCACCGCCGACGGATGGAGGATCTTCTCCACCGACGTTTTGGCCAGCTCCACGCCCATCAGAAGAATGAGGCCCGCCACGATGAGACCGGAGACGTATTCCAGCCGCCCGTGGCCGAAAGGATGCTGGGGATCCGGCTTTTTTCCGGCCAGGCGGAAGCCCAGCAGCGTCACCACCGAGGAACCGGCGTCGGACAGGTTGTTGAAGGCGTCGGCGGTGATGGCCACGGATCCGCTGACCGCGCCGGCAAACAGCTTCCCGGCAAACAGCAGCAGGTTCAGGCCGATGCCCACCAGGCCGCACAGCTGGCCGTAGGCCCGGCGGACCCGGGGGTCCGTGACGTTGTCCCGGTCCCGGATGAACCACCTGGAGAGAAGTCCGATCATATTACGCCCTCCCCGGAATGGTCAGGGACATCTGACAGCAGAGCCGGTCCAGGTCCTCGTCGGTGGCGGCGGGGAGACGCAGCTTGCCGCCGCAGTCCCGGCAGCACAGGTCCACGGAGTCCCGGTGGACCTGGATGCCATAGCGGGTGCTGCCGCAGCGGCAGCGGATGCCGCCCCGGGCCGCAATGTCCTTCAGCTCCGACAGCACCTCATACATGATGATGTTGTCGGTGAAGGCCTCCGGGTCCTGGGCCTTCTCCTTGGCCGCCCGGACGGCCAGCTGCTCCATCTGGGCGGACACCTGCTCCTCCTGGCCCACATAGCAGCAGAGCTGCCTGGTTTTGGGGCAGGCCAGACCGATGCCCCGGCCATGGAGCACCGCCTCGGCGCTGCACTCGGCCTGGTGGGTCTCGCCGCACAGGCCGCAGGGCACCCACATGCGGAATTTGGAGCCGTCGGTCTCGATGAGCATGTCGGACTCGCCGCAGGGACACTCAATGTGGGCGGCGGCCGCCGCCAGGGAAAAGGCGCTGCGCCGGGCCATAACGGCCTTGCCGCACTTGGGACAGATATAGCCGAAGCTCCTGGTTTCTTCCATGATGCATTCCTCGCTTGATGATAGTCGGTTTGTGGAAAAAGGCTGTTGATGGGAGTCAGGTTCGGGCGGGGCAGAGCCCACGCCCCTACGGACCCTCTCAGTCGGCTGCGCCGACAGCTCTCCCAAAGGGAGAGCCAAGTAGGGCCCGCTGCCCTCAGCGGGCCGCCGGGCCCGGCGCAATGACAGGCTTTTCCACAAGCTGTTTGTGATCGTCCCATCAGTGTACCACACCCCCGGTTTTCCGTCAATAAAAAGCCTTGACAGGAGAGGTTGAATCTGTTAAACTTATTGTAAGATTTAACAGATTCAACCTGAAAGGAGGAGCGTGACATGAGCGTACCCCAGATATTCGAAAGTGAGTACCGGTTCTGCCTGATCCTGTGGGAACACGAGCCGGTGAACAGCACCCAGCTGGTGCACCTGTGCCAGGAGCAGCTGGGCTGGTCCAAAGCCACCACCTATACCGTGATCCGGCGGCTGAGCCAGCGGGGCGTGGTGAAAAATGAAAACGCCGTGGTGACCAGTCTGGTCACGAAGGAGCAGGTGCAGCAGAGCCAGATCGACCAGCTGGTGGACAAGACCTTTGAGGGCTCCCTGCCCGCCTTTGTGGCGGCCTTTGCCCGGGGGCGGCGGCTTTCAGAAAAGGAGGTCCGGCAGCTGCAGCAGCTTATTGACGACAGCGGAAAGGAGAACTGACCATGGAACAGCTTTTTCTGACCATTCTGAACCGGGCGGTTACCGCCGGGTGGCTGGTGCTGCTGGTGATGGTGCTGCGGGTGGTGCTGAAAAAAGCGCCCCGGGCGGCGCAATATGGCCTGTGGGCCATTGTGGCGGTGCGGCTGCTGTGGCCGGGGGACCTGCTGCCCCGGGCCGGCGTCAGCCTGGTGCCCACCACGGAGCCTATCTCCGGAGACGTGCTGACGGCGGCGGGAACAGCGGTATCCGGCGGGCTTCCCGCCGTCGGCAGTCCCGCCGGTGCGGCGGCAGCGGAGACGGCGGCCCGGACGGGGCAGAGCCTGGGCCACATCGCCGCGGTGGTGTGGCTTGTGGGCATGGCGGCCATGGCGCTGTATCTGGCAGGCAGCTATGTGCGGCTGCGGGTGCGGCTGCGGACGGCGGTGCGGCTGGAGGACGGCGTGTGGGAAAGCGAACAGGCCCCGTCTCCCTTTGTGCTGGGGTTTATCCGGCCCCGCATCTATCTGCCCTTCGGCCTGGACCGGGGAAGCCGGGACTATGTGCTGGCCCATGAGCGGACCCACATCCGGCACCGGGACCACTGGGTGAAGCCCCTGGCGTTTCTGCTGCTGGCGGTGTACTGGTTCAACCCACTGCTGTGGGCGGCGTATATCCTGCTGTGCCGGGATATGGAATACGCCTGTGACGAGGCGGTGCTGCGGGACCTGGAGGAGCCGGACAAGCGGGCGTATTCCCAGGCGCTTCTGAATTGCGCCGGACCCCGGCGGGCGGTGACGGCGTGTCCGGTGGCCTTCGGCGAGATCTGCGTCAAGGGGCGCATCCGCCGGGCTCTGCGGTATAAAAAGCCTGCCGTGTGGGTGACGGCGGCTGCTGTGGTGGTGTGCGCTGCGGCGGCGGTCTGCCTGCTGACCAACCCCAGGGACCGGACCCCCTATGGGTGGGCCAGCCGGGTGACGGCTGGGGGGCTGAACGTGACGTATCTGTGTGAGGGGAACTCTGCCCGGACACTGGCCGGAATGTCGGGGCTGACCTCCCGGCTGGCGGAGCAGCTCAACGGGCTGACGGAGGAGGACTTCCCTCTGCTGGAGAACTGCGCATACAATATCTTTGACCAGGGGAGGGAGCCCTTCCGCCTGCAAATGGGGCGGACTGCCGGAAAGCGGGAGTTTCTGTACGGCGGCGACAGCGGGTATCCGCTGATGCTGCTGTACCGGGGGAAGCTCTACGGCGTGAACAGCGAGGAGCTGCTGCAGACCATCCTGGAGTATACCCGGGGCGTGCAGGTGGTCCCGGCAGGGACGGAGCTGGCCCTGCGGATGGGGCTGCCCGGAGTGTACCGGATGATGACAAAGGAGAGCGCCGACGGGCCGGATGTGATACAGGGAGATGACTTTTCCTGGACCCCGGCGGCGTGGCAGGGCGGCATGGCATATGTGGACCTGATGCGGACGGAGGGGGATGCTTCCGGCTCCGTGGGCCGCATCTGGTGCGCCAGGGCCCGGTGGGGCGGCCAGGAGCGCTGGCTGGTATACGCCCGGGACGGGCAGATCGCCCTGCGGCCCACGGAAAGCGGCTCCACGAGACTGAGCATCGTCGGGCGGGGACCGGCATTCCCGGAGGACGGGACGTATCTGACGGCGGAGTGCGTGTATCAGACGCCGGAGATGCCCAGCCCGTCTCCCCTGTCGGCGGAGCTGCTGCAATTCCGGGATGAAGCCGTGAAATACTGGGCCCGGTATCAGGAGAACGCCGACGGGCAGCTGACCACCGCACTGGACCCGGAGAAGTACAGTCAGTATCCCATCCAGGGCGGTCAGAGCGTCAGCCTGGAGGAATGGGACAGCCGGTTCCCGGAGGGGTTTAGCCCGGATATCAGCGGGTACCAGGAGCGGTGGCTGTTCCAGCTGGAGGACGGCTGTCAGCTGCTGCGGCTGGACGATCAGCTGTATTTGCTGCAATATCACCAGGCTGACGGGGAAGTTTTCGAGATGCTGCGGCTGCGGCCGGTGCCGCTGGAGCCGGAGCGGGTGCTGGAGCTGGATCGCCTGCTGCTCAGCGTCAGCGGAGACGACAGCGTGGCGGCGATCAGCTTCTCCGGGGCCGTGGAGGCCGCTATGCGGCAGCTGCCGGATTACCGGCGGCTGCTGGACGGCGGGGCGGACACCCTGCGGTACTGCTTCACCATGCTGGAGTGCCGGTATAACGGCGGGTATGGGATGCAGGCGGCCATGATGGCGGTGTGCCAGGATCTGCTGGCGGACATGGGTGAGGATGTGACTCCCTATGCCGGGATCCTCTCCGCTCAGGCGTGGTACGATCAGGTCAAGACCCAGGCCTTCGCCGTGTCGGAGGACCTGGTGCACCATCCGGGGTATGCTGTGCTGCTGGGGCTGGGGGTGTCCCGGCCTGACGGCACGGCGGCGATAACCTATGTGGACATGGACGGCGACGGACTGGCGGAGCGCCTTACGGCAGAGAACGGAGGACTCCGGGTGCTGCGGTATGACGGCACGGAGGTGTGGTCCTCCGGCCTGGTGGGACAGAACGGGGATGAGGCCCTGTTCCTGCACCGGAACGGCGGGCAGTGGGAGCTTCTGCGCTATGGCCGGACGGCGGAGGAGCAGCTCTATGAGCTGCTGAGCCTGACCGGCGGCCGGGAGCGGCTGGTGCGGTCCCGGCATCTGGCCCACGGCGCGGCGGCAGAGAGCGTCCGGGTCTTTGCGGAGGAGTTCCATACCCTGCTCTATGGCGTGGATGAGGCGGGGCTCTCCGACGGGTGCGAGATGCTGCTGCTGTCCGTCATGAACGGCGAGACCCGGGTGGGGCCGCTGTACAACTTCAGCGGCTATGAGATCGGAGAGGGAAACGGATGAACGGAAGCGGCTATACCATTGTACAGGCCGGAGCGGAGGTGCCGGCGGAGGAATTCGTCAGGCGGTATGTGGACCTGAAGGACCCCGCCGCCGGGTGCCGCCCCTGCCCGGACTATGGGCGGTACTGGACGTGCCCGCCCTATGACGTTCCGGCGGCGGAATACTGGGGGCGGTATGAAACGGTGCTGCTGCGGGGGATGCAGTTCCACTTTACCCGGGAGCTGCTGGAGCGGCGGTTCACGCCGGAGGAGCTGGCGGAATATACCCGGGGGCTGACCGCCGCCCACGCCCGGCGGATGGACGAGCATCTGCGGGCGCTGTATCCCGGAGCGGCAGTGCTGACCACCGGGGGGTGCATGCTGTGCGCGGCGTGTACCCGGCCCGCAGGGCGGCCCTGCCGCCATCCGGAGGCGGTGGGCTACAGTCTGGAATCTCTGGGCTGCGACGTGGGGGCCGCCGCCCGGGGAGAGCTGGGCTGGGAGCTGCTGTGGCCCCGGCGGGATAAGCTGCCGCGATACCTGACCTTACTGTGCGCGGTGCTGCGGTGACATACAGAAATTTTGAAATTTTTTCAAAATTCAGGTTGATTTTTCAATATCGACCGTGTATAATGAATTTATATTCAGGGCCACCTCCGAGGCCCTGGAACCGAAGCAGGACCGCTCGGCGGTCTGCCTGACTTCGCTGATTTCCCCCTTCCCCCCTATAGCAAAAACGCCGGTATCGCTGCGATACCGGCGTTTTTGCCGCTTGATACGCGCACAGCCGCCGCAGCTTGCTCTGCGGCGGCTGTTTCTTGCGTTTTTTGGGTCAGGACAGCTCCTCCTGGCCGGTGCAGAGCTGGTAGTACCGGCCCTTTTGGGCCATGAGCTCCGCATGGTCGCCGCGCTCGATGATGCGGCCCTGCTCCAGCACCAGGATGGCCTGGGCGTTGCGGACGGTGGAGAGCCGGTGGGCGATGACGAACACCGTGCGCCCGGCCATCAGGGAATCCATCCCCTGCTCGATGAGCTTCTCCGTGCGGGTGTCGATGGAGGAGGTGGCTTCATCCAGGATCAGCACCGGGGGATCGGACACGGCGGCCCGGGCAATGGCCAGCAGCTGGCGCTCCCCCTGGCTGAGGCTGCCGCCGTCGCCGGTGATGACGGTGTCGTACCCCTGGGGCAGGTGGCGGATGAAGGTGTCGGCGTTGGCCAGCCTGGCCGCGGCGCGGACCTCCTCATCGGTGGCGTCCAGCTTCCCGTAGCGGATGTTGTCGGCCACGGTTCCGGTGAACAGGTGGGTATCCTGCAAAACAATGCCCAGAGAGCGGCGCAGGGAGTCCTTCCGGATGTCCCGGACGTCGATGCCGTCATAGGTGACGGAGCCGGATTGAATGTCATAAAACCGGTTGATCAGGTTGGTAATGGTGGTCTTTCCTGCGCCGGTGGAGCCCACGAAGGCGATCTTCTGGCCGGGCTTGGCAAACAGGGATACGTCGTGGAGCACCGTCTTTTCCGGGTCGTAGCCGAAGTCCACATGGTCAAAGCGCACGTCGCCCCGCAGCTCCGTCAGGGAGCCGTCGGGCTTCTTCCAGGCCCAGTGGCCGGTGCGGCGGTCCGTCTCCGTCAGGGAATCGCCGTCCTTCAGCACCCGCACCAGGGTGGTGCGGCCCTCATCCGTCTCGGGGTCGGCGTTCATCACGGCAAAAATGCGCTCTGCGCCGGCTACGGCGGCCAGCAGGGTGTTCACCTGCTGGCTGATCTGGCCCACCGGCTGGGACACCTGCTTGACATACAGCAGGTACGCGCCCAGGGAGCCGATATCGAACACACCGGAGATGGACAGCAGACCGCCCACGCAGCAGGTGACGGCGTAGTTGATGCGGGAGAGGTTGCCCATGGCGGGCATCATGGACCCGGCATAGGTCTGGGCCATGGCGGCGGCGTCGCGATAGGCGCTGTTGCGGGCGGCGAACTCGTCCATGGTCTTCTGTTCGTGGTGAAAGACCTTGATGACCTTCTGGCCCTCGATCATCTCCTCAATGTAGCCATTGAGGCTGCCCAGGGCCGCCTGCTGCTGCCGGAAGCTGACGCGGCTGCGGCCGCCCACGCTTTTGACCACCAGGAGCATCAGACCCAGGAACACGAAGGTGATGAGGGTCAGGGCCCAGTTCAGGTAAATCAGCATGAACACGGTGCACACAAAGGTGATGAGGTTGGACACCACGCTGGCGAAGCTGTTGCCGATCATATCGGACACGGTGTCCATGTCGTTGGTGAAGCGGCTCATCAGGTCGCCGGACTGGTGGGTGTCGAAATACCGCAGGGGCAGGGTCTGGAGCCTGTTGAACAGATCCTGCCGCAGGGTGGCCACGGTCCGCTGGGAGATGCGGACCATCAGGCGGGAATAGGCATAGGAGCACCCGGCGGAGGCCAGGAACACGCCGCCCATGGCCACCAGCATCCAGAACAGGCCCTTGAAGTCCCCGGCCACAATGTGGTTCAGGGCGGGCTTGAGGAAATAGCTGCCGGCCACGGAGCCCACGGAGCTGAGGATCAGGCACACGGCCACCACGATCAGCGCGCCCTTGTAGCGGCCGATGTAACCCAGGAGCTTGCCCACGGTGCCCCGGAGATCCTGGGGCCGCTGATAGCCGTGTCCCCGGCCGTGGGGGCCGCCGGGACGGACCTGCTTCTTGCTGTCAGCCATTGATGGTCGCTCCTTCCTGCTGAGATTTATAGACCTCCTGATAGATCCGATTGGTGGCCATCAGCCGGTCATGGGTGCCTGCACCGGAAATTTTGCCGTCGTCCAGCACCACGATCAGATCCGCATCCATAACGGAGGAGATGCGCTGGGCGATGATGAGCTTGGTGGATCCGGGCAGGGCCTGGCGCAGGGCTGCGCGGATCCTGGCGTCGGTGGCGGTGTCCACGGCAGAGGTGGAGTCGTCCAGGATCAGCACCCGGGGCCGCCGGAGAATGGCCCGGGCAATGCACAGGCGCTGCTTCTGGCCGCCGGACACGTTGGCGCCGCCCTGCTCAATGTGGGTATCGTAGCCGTCGGGCATGCGGGAGATAAACTCGTCGGCGCAGGCCATGCGGCAGGCCTCCTCCATCTCGGCGTCGGTGGCGTCCTCCCGGCCCCAGCGGAGATTTTCCCGGATGGTGCCGGAGAACAGGGTGTTCTTTTGCAGCACCATGGCGCAGCCCT
>OLNZ01002239.1_pt1 | contig 11967 bp, 9 predicted proteins | sample 1672981 | NCBI WGS metagenome assembly OLNZ01 (sample SAMEA3136743, study PRJEB25190) | human gut metagenome | biome: human gut; feature: human-associated habitat; material: faeces | place: Austria | collected 2013
TGCTGTTAATGCAAGCTTTGCAAGGTTTTCTACGAATTCAACGAATTCTTCGTTCTTTGAAACGAAGTCTGTTTCTGAGTTTACTTCAACGATAGCAGCAGTCTTGCTGTCATCTGAGAATGCAATTCTTACTAAGCCCTCTGCAGCAATTCTGCCGGCTTTCTTAGCAGCCTTTGCAAGTCCTTTTTCTTTTAAATAATCAACAGCAGCCTCTATGTTGCCGTCAACTTCGACTAATGCTTTTTTGCAGTCCATCATACCTGCGCCTGTCATTTCACGCAGTTCTTTTACCATTTGTGCTGTTACAGCCATTGTTGTTTCCTCCCTGAAAATTATTCTTCTGTTGCTTCTTCAGCAGTCTCTGCTACTGCTTCTTCTGCAGCGGCTTCGTCTTCTGCAGTCGCATCTTCGCCCTGGTTAGCTTCGATGATAGCGTCAGCCATCTTACCTGCGATTAATTTTACTGCTCTGATTGCATCGTCGTTTGCAGGGATTATATAGTCAACATCATCAGGGTCACAGTTTGTATCAACGATACCAACAACAGGAATACCTAAAATTCTTGCTTCTTTAACTGCAATCTTTTCTTTTTTAGGGTCTACGATGAACATTGCGCCAGGCATACCCTTCATTTCCTTGATACCGCCTAAGAATCTTTCAAGTTTTTCTGCTTCTGCTCTTAACTTGATAACTTCTTTCTTAGCAAGCTTTTCGAAAGTTCCGTCCTCTTCCATCTTCTGAATGTCATAGAGTCTCTTGATTCTTGCTGAAATTGTCTTGTAGTTTGTAAGCATACCGCCGAGCCATCTCTGGTTTACGTAGTACATGCCGCATCTCTTAGCTTCGTCTTCGATAGCTGCCTGAGCCTGCTTTTTAGTTCCTACGAAAAGAACCGGCTTGCCTGTAGCTCCAACTTCTTTCATAAAGTCATAAGCTTCATCGATTTTCTTAACTGTCTTCTGTAAGTCGATGATGTAGATTCCGTTTCTTTCTGTGAAGATGTAAGGTGCCATTTTAGGGTTCCATCTTCTTGTCTGGTGTCCAAAGTGTACACCTGCTTCTAGTAATTGTTTCATTGAAATTACTGCCATTTTAATTTCCTCCTGGTTTTTCCTTCCGTCATAATTGCTCCCAGAGCAAACTCCATTTTAACAACGCTGTGCGCTGGAGCACCTGTCATCCGGGCCATATGACGTGCTATTTTAATCAGTCTGCAAATCACAACAGACCAACATATACTATACTATAAAAAATTCCCGAATGCAAGCGAAAACTTGTACATTCGGGGTTATATCCGTTTTTAATTTTAATCCGTCACCGGTCTTCTCTGAAATACGGAAGTCCCAGACTTTCAGGCGGCTGATCCTCTCTTCTCTTGCGCACGCTTGTAAATATCAGTACCACAATAGTTACAAGGTAAGGAAGCATCTTGTAAAGCTCCTTGGCTGCCATTCCCACGCCCGGTATGAACAGGTGCAGGATATACAGTCCGCCGAAAATGATGGAGCCGAATATAGCAATGTTTGGCTTCCACAGCGTGAAAATAACCAGCGCGATTGCCAGCCAGCCTCTGTCGCCGAATGCGTCGTTTGACCATACGCCGCTTGCGTAGTCCATAACATAGAACAGTCCGCCAAGGCCTGCAATCATACAGCCTATGCATATTGAGCAGTATTTGTATCTGTTGACGTTGATACCGGCAGCATCTGCTGTGGCAGGGTTTTCACCCACCGCGCGAAGCTGAAGTCCCACTCTTGTCTTTTTAAGGACATATGCTGTCACAATTGCTATTGCAACTGCCAGATATGTGAGGAAGCCGTAGGAAAGAAATATCTTGCCAAACCACCCCAGACTGCCTGCAAACGGCAGATGAGCGCTGAAGAATTTGCTTGTTGCCGAAAGAGCGATTGACGGAACCTCTCCACCTGTCAGCTTAATCAGTGAGCCTCCGAAGAAGTTACCGAAGCCCACACCGAATGTTGTCATCGCAAGACCTACAACGTTCTGGTTTGCTCTGAGGGTTACTGTCAGCACGCTGAATAAAAGCCCCATCAGAAGCGAGCCTAAAAGGCAGGATATCATCGGTATGAATATGGCAAGGAAAGGGTTAAGTTCGCCGCTGCATCCCTGCTCATAGAGGAAAGAGCCGATTACTCCGCATATGCCGCCTACATACATTACGCCCGGAATACCCAGGTTAAGGCTTCCCGCTTTTTCGGAAATCGTTTCACCTGTACAGCCGAACAGAAGCGGCATACCCTGCATTACTGCACGAGGTATAAATGCAACCAAATCAAACATTTACGCTTCCTCCTTTCCTGAATTTTTTCTTATATGAACTTTGTAATTTATAAAGAATTCACAGCCTATAATGAAGAACAGGATTATTCCTGTGAGTATGTCCGAAAACGATTCGTTGAGACCGAAGCTGGTTGAAATTTCTCCCGCTCCCTGTCCTAAGAATACTATCAGCAGGCTTGCAAATATCATAGCTGCCACATTAAACTGCGCAAGCCATGAAACCATTATGCCGAGGAAGCCTCTGCCTCCCGCAAGGGTTGTTGTGATAGTGTGGTCTATGCCTGAAACCATCATCCAGCCTGCAAATCCGCATATAGCCCCTGACAGAAGTATGGTTCTCATTATAACTTTATCCACCTTGATGCCTACATAGCTTGCTGTTCTCTGGCTTTCGCCCACAACGGAAATCTCATAGCCGTGCTTGCTGTATTTGAGATATACATACATTCCCGCAGTTATAATTGCAACGAATATGATAACAAGCAGATAGCTGTTTGTTCCTATTGACGGCAGCCAGCCTGCGTTTGTCGACTGGTTTATAATGCCGACCTTGCCGGATCCTTTCGGAACCTCCCACAGAATTATGAAGTATGCCACAAGCTGTATTGCCACATAGTTCATCATCAGTGTGAAAAGCGTTTCGTTGGTATTCCATTTAGCCTTGAAAAATGCCGGTATAACTGCCCATATTGCACCGCATATGATTGCAGCCGCAAGACATATGATTATAAGGAGTCCGCTTGGAATTGAATCTCCCATGTAAATCATGCAGAGAGCAGTAGCCCATGCTCCCATAAGTATCTGTCCCTCGCCTCCGAGGTTCCAGAACTTCATCTTGAATGCCGGTGTCAGCGCCAGCGCTACTGAAAGCAGTACCGCAAGCTCCTTGAGCAGCAGCAGCATTTTTCTCTCTGTTCCCACTGCGCCGTATATCATAGTTCCGAATACGCTGAACGGATCAAGTCCCGTAAGCAGCATAGTAACAATTGCGCTTACGATTAACGCCGCAACTATGGCTCCTATTCTGATTGCCCATGTCTTAGCCAGCGGCAGCTCCTTGCGCTTGGTTATATGGAGAAGCGGCTCTTTATTAAGTTTACTCATTGTCGGCACCTCCTCCAAACTTTGTCATCATCATACCTATCTCATTCTTGTCTGCAGTTCTGCCGTCAACTATACCGCTGACCCTGCCTCCGCACAGAACCATAATACGGTCACTGAGCTCCATAAGCACGTCAAGGTCCTCGCCGACGTAAATAACTGCAACGCCTTTTTTCTTCTGCTGGTTGAGCAAATCATATATTGTATATGAGGAATTTATATCAAGCCCTCTTACGATGTATGCCGAAAGCAGCACTGTCGGCGCCGATGCGATTTCTCTGCCTACCAGCACTTTCTGGACGTTACCGCCTGAAAGCTTCCTGACAGGAGTTGAAAGGCTCGATGTGCTTACTTCAAGCTGATCAACTACTTTTTCCGCAAGCTTTCTAGGTGTTTTTCTGTCGGTAAACATTGATTTGCCCTTACGGAAAGACCTGAGCATCATATTGTCTGTAAGGTCCATATTGCCTACAAGACCCATGCCAAGTCTGTCCTCGGGAACAAACGAAAGCGCAACGCCCATTGCCGCAATCTGAAGCGGGTCTCTGCCTATAAGCTCCTCGTCCTGGCCGTCATCGTTTATGTATTTAATAGTTCCGTTTTCCACCGGCTGAAGTCCCGCTATGGCTTCCAGCAGCTCTTTCTGGCCGCAGCCTGAGATACCTGCAATACCGAGGATTTCTCCGGAGTTTGCCGTAAATGAAACGTCGTCCAATTTAATAACTCCGTCCTGGCTTCTTACTGTAAGGTTTTCGACTTTGATACGTGTTTTAGGATTAACAGGCTCCGGCCTGTCGATGTTAAGGCTGACAGCTCGTCCAACCATCATATTTGTCATTTCCTGTTCGTTTGTTTCGGCTGTTATCATTTCGCCTGCAAACTCGCCCTTGCGGAGTACCGCCACGCGGTCTGATATGTCAAGTACCTCGTGAAGCTTATGTGTAATTATTACTACTGTCTTGCCGTCTTCTTTCATATTTCGGAGCACTGCAAACAGCCTGTCTGTTTCCTGCGGAGTAAGTACCGCTGTAGGCTCGTCAAGTATGAGTATGTCCGCTCCTCTGTAAAGCACTTTTACTATTTCGACAGTCTGCTTCTGTGATACTGACATATTGTATATCTTCTGCTGCGGATCTATATCAAATCCGTAAGTATCACATATCTCTTTTATTTTTTCGGAGGCTTTCTTTAAGTCCAGTTTGCCTTCCTCTTTAAGTCCCAGAATTATATTCTCTGCAGCCGTAAATACGTCAACCAGCTTAAAATGCTGATGTATCATTCCTATGCCGTAGTCAAAGGCCTCTTTCGGCGAATGTATGGCCGCAGGCTCTCCGTTGATGTAAATCTCCCCTCCGTCAGGATAGTATATGCCCGACAGCATATTCATAAGGGTGGTTTTGCCGCTTCCGTTTTCACCCAGCAGTGACAGTATCTCGCCCCGATAAATGTCAAGGTTTACTTTGTTGTTTGCTTTTACTGTACCAAATACTTTTGTGATGTCCCTCAGGGACACAGCCACTTCTCTGTTGGCCAAGTTAATCAACACCTTTCTTTAATTAATGTTTCCTAAAGCGTATCATCTGTTTGTATTTCTGTTTTGTATTCCACAGAAAAATCCATACCTGTACCGGTTATGTGCTTTTCTCTGCAATACGTTCACTTGTACCAGCACGAAAACCCCGGCTAAAACCGGGGCTTTTGCTGGTAAATGTATTCTTAGAATTTTGTGTCCAGAAGCTTGATTCCGTCAATCTGAAGATCGAAGTACGGAGCTGATCTGAATTTTGATTCCTGGAATGCGCCGTTTTCGATTACTTCTGTATCTTTTACATAGTCAGCGTCTGTGTCTACGTCAGCCTTGTATGAGTCTACTTCCTTACCGTCAACTGTGAATGTTGTGATATCGAATACCTGAAGTTCTCCTGCTTCAAGCTTCTTTGTAATCTCTGCAATTTTGTCTGCAGTTCCTTCTGCTGCCACTTCTTCGTTAACGTCAGTTAGAACAACTGATCCTGTTCCAAGGTTGCCTGTCCAGTCAGCTTCGATAGCCTCGCCGCCCTGTGCTGCTTTGATTGCATATACATAGTAAGGTGTCCAGTCAATTCTTGATGAAACAATGAATGTGTTAGGGCAAGCATCCTGTGTGCTTCCGTTGTATGATACGTTAGGAACTCCTGCCTTTTCGCAAGCTGTAGGTGCTCCCATTGAGTCCGCGTGCTGTGAAACGAGTACGCAACCGTCATTTATAAGTTTGTTAGCAGCTTCTTTTTCGAGTGCTTCGTCATACCATGAACCTGTGAAAGTTACTTCCATTGTAACTGATTCACAAACTGAACGAGCGCCGAGGAAGAATGAAGTGTAGCCTGATACTACTTCTGCATAAGTATATGCGCCGACGTATCCCATTTTAGCTTCGTCTGCTGTGATTGTTCCTGCATCGATCATTTCGTTGATCTTCATTCCTGCAGCTACGCCTGCAAGATATCTGCCTTCATAGATTGAAGCGAACGCATTGTGGTAATTTGCAAGGTTTTCTGTGTGCGCTTTTGTTCCTGTTGAGTGGCAGAACTGTACTTCAGGGAAGTCCTTTGCAGCCTGGATCATGAAGTCTTCATGACCGAATGAGTCAGCAAATACGATTCCGCAGCCTGCATCTACAAGTTCTGCTGCTGCATCGTAGCATTCCTGTCCTTCAGGGATGTTTGTCTTGATAACTGCTTCTACTCCGAGTTCTTCACATGCAGCGTTTGCAGCATCAATAAAGTTCTTGTCATAAGTTGAGTTCTCGTCATGCAGACATATAAATCCAACTTTGAAGTCGCCGCCGTTTGAGCTGTCGTCTTTTGAACCGCAACCTGTGAAAGCAACCATTCCGATTACCATTACCAGTGAAAGTAATAAAGCGATAGTCTTTTTCATTTTGTTCTCCTTCTGCCTTTTAGGCAAATACGTAAAAAATAGTTAATTAAATCTTGCAGAAAAACTGCTGTTTAACGGAAGGTGATTTTTCCATCCGACATATCGTCAATCAGCGCAAGGGACTCTATACGCATGCCTTCGCTGCGCAGTCTGTCGCCGCCGCCCTGAAAGCCCTTTTCGATAGCAATCGCAGCACCTGCCACCCTGGCTCCTGCCTGTTTTGCAAGATCGGCAAGACCCTCAAGAGCATTGCCGTGAGCAAGAAAGTCGTCAACGATAAGAACTGTGTCCTCCGGTGTAAGATATGATTTGCTTACTACAACATCATAGTCAATGCCGTGTGTAAATGAGGCAACCTTGGTACAGTATGTATCGCTGCTGATGTTCTTTGTTCTGTTTTTCTTTGCGAACAGAACAGGAATTCCCATCTGAGCTGCCGCTGCCATAGCTATCGCTATGCCTGAAGCTTCAATTGTTAGAATTTTAGTGACACCGCAGTCTGAATAAAGTCTTTTGATTTCGCTGCCCATTTCCATAAGGAAAGGTGCGTCAATCTGGTGGTTAAGGAAATTGTCCACTTTGAGTATGCCGCCGTCCTTAACTGTGCCTTCTTTTAGAATTTTTTCTTCGAGCGCTTTCACGTGCCACCTCCGTTTTGTTTTCCGCCGGAATAAATAAAACAGGTCCAAAGAACCTGTTTGCCAATATACGCATCATCCTGTCAAAAATGAAAGGACAGAAGTTAATGCAACCAATAGTCGTGACTTATCGGCGTCACGGTAGAAACTTTTGGGCCTTATATCCAAAACTATATTGGCAAATATTCTTTTATTGAAACCACTTACAGCATATCAAATGTTTCGACGCTTGTCAATCGAACATATCAAAAACCGCAACAAAATCAATGTTTTTATTTCAGTACATTAGTCAGAGCGGTTGTTATATTCCCTGCTAACTAAAAACAGCGGAGAGATTTACTCCCCCGCAAAAATCATCGCACGGTTAATTTTTATTTACCGACAAGTCAGAACCGTCACTCGTTATCATTTGCGATAATATTCTTTGACATTGCCTGTAAAAACACCTGCAACTGGCACTTACAGGTGTTTTCCGACCAAATGTTAAAACCATATATCAAGCAATTTTCCACTTACCCTCTCCATTCTGATCGCAGAAATTCGGCGCTGATGTATATTGGCTTAATTCCCCTTTAACTGTTTGACATCATATCCGAATACAATATCAAATGTACTTTTAATTTTACAGCTTCATCGTAAGTCCGACTCTCTGCTTGTCATAGTCTATTGATATTATCTTCACCTTGACAGTATCCCCCACCGAAACAGCGTCCATAGGGTGCCTGATGAACTTATCGCTTATCTGCGATATGTGCACAAGACCGTCATTTTTAACACCTATATCAACAAACGCGCCGAAATCGACTACATTTCTGACAGTACCCGTAAGCTCCATATCAACCTTGAGGTCCTCAAAGCTTCTGACATCATTTCTGAATATTACTGCCGGAGCCTCGTCTCTTGGGTCTCTGCCCGGTTTTTTGATTTCATCAATAATATCCTTGAGTGTCGGTGTTCCTATCCCTATATCCTCCGCCAGTTTTTCTATGCTCCTGCCAAGTCCTGCATTGAGGTTTTTGAGCGCGTCAAAGCCTTTAGCTCTGCCTGTCACAGCAGGGTATGCGGCGCATATTCTCTCCTCTATGTCCTTGGCTCCGCCCTTTGATATTTCTTCCTTATCTATGTGAAGCTTATCCAGCATAGCCTCTGCCGCCTCGTATGACTCAGGGTGTACAGAGGTTGCATCAAGAGGATTGTCCCCCTTTGAAATTCTGCAAAAGCCTGCGCACTGGGTAAACGCCTTAGGTCCCAGCTTTGAAACCTTGAGAAGCTGTTTTCTGTCCGTAAAGGCTCCGTTTTCCTCTCTGTAGGCAACAATGTTCTTTGCAATACCCATATTGATGCCTGCAATATATGAAAGCAGTGACGGCGAAGCAGTATTCAGGTCAACACCAACTCTGTTTACGCAGTCCTCTACAACATTTCCGAGAGCAGTTTCAAGCATCCCCTGATTTATATCGTGCTGATACTGTCCCACTCCTATGTGCTTAGGCGATATTTTTACAAGCTCTGCAAGAGGATCCTGCAGTCTTCTGCCCAGTGACATAGCGCCTCTTGTGGTTACATCAAGGTCAGGATATTCCTCTGCCGCAAGCTTAGATGCCGAATATACCGATGCGCCTGCTTCGTTTACAATAGTGTACTGGATATCATAACTGTTTTTCCTGAGGAACTGTGCAACCACCTCTTCAGTTTCTCTTGAGGCAGTACCGTTTCCTATTACAATGACATTTATCCTGTATTTTTCTATCAGCTTGGCAAGAACAGCCTCTGTCCCCTTCACATCGTTTTTAGGCTGTGTAGGGTATATAGTTGTATATGCCAGCAGCTTACCTGTCTGATTGAGTACCGCAACCTTACAGCCTGTTCTGTAGCCCGGGTCTATGGCTATAATTCTTGCTCCGTTTACAGGCGGCACCATAAGCAGCTTTTCTGTGTTCTTTGCAAATACCTTTACAGCCTCCTCCTCTGCTCTTTCTGTAAGCATGTTTCTTGCTTCTCTCTCAACAGACGGAGCTATAAGGCGCTTGTAGGCATCTGCTATGGTTGCTTCCAGAAGCTCGGTAAATATACTGTTTTCGCTGGTTACAACCATATCTCTTATCATTTTTAGAACCTTGTCCACATCAAGCTCCACTTTAACCTTGAGCTTTTCTTCCTTTTCGCCCCTGTTTATGGCAAGGACTCTGTGGTTTGGTATTCTGGATACAGCCTCGCTGTATTCGTAGTATGTTTCATATACCGATTTTTCTTCCGGGTCTGTCGCAGTCGAGGTTATAACGGCTGATGAGAATGTATACTCTCTTACTGCCGCTGTAATTTCCGGATCGTCTGAAATCATTTCAGCTATGATGTCACAGGCTCCCGCTATGGCCTTACCCTCTGACTCAACGCCTTTTTCCTCATTAACAAACTCTGCGGCAAGCTCCTCTATGCTGCCTGTTTCCTTCTCCTGCTTCCAGAAAATCATGGCAAGAGGCTCTAAGCCTTTTTCTTTGGCCTTGGAAGCTCTTGTTGCTTTTTTCTGTTTGAAAGGCTTGTACAGGTCCTCAACTCTCTGCAGCACCTCTGCCTTTAAAATCTCTTCCTTAAGTTCATCGGTAAGCTTGCCCTGCTCATCTATGAGGCGGATTACCTCCTCCTTGCGCTCCTCAAGACCTCTGAGATATGCAAGTCTTGTATCAAGCTCTCTTAGTATGTCATCGGAAAGTCCGCCTGTTGCTTCCTTACGGTACCTTGCAATAAACGGTATTGTGTTGCCCTCGTCTATAAGTTGTACGGTTTTTTCAACCTGTGATGCTTTGAGTTTAAACTCTGCCGCCAGCCTCTCAATTATATTCATACTGTTAATGGTCCTTTCGTTTTTGCTCTCTCTATTTTACAGAGTAACCTTGCTGTAATCAACCATTTATTTTTCATAATGCTTAATCAGCGCCTGCATGCCCGCTCTGCCAAGTCCCTCATCAGACAGCTGCTGGTAATTCTCAATCACCCTGCCCAGCACATCAAGCTCAAGGCCTCCCAGCTTTGCCGAATCGTATGCCAGCTTCATATCCTTTATGAAAAAGTCCACAAAAAAGCCCGGCTCCAAATCATCTTTGCATATTCTCTCGCCGTAGGACTCAAGCAGCGCATTCTGCCCAGCACCTGCCGCTGCGCCTTTCATAAACACCTCCGGGTCAAGTCCCTGTTCTCTGACATATGCAAGAGCCTCGCACACACCCGACATTATCGACGCCTGCATTATCTGGTTTGCAAGCTTGGCGTGCTGCCCCGCGCCTGACGGGCCGTAATAGGTTATGTTGCTGCCCATTGCCTCGAATATATCCATGCACGCCTCGCAGTCTTCACGCTCTCCGCCGACAAGTATTGATAAGGTTCCTGCCTTTGCTCCTCTGTCACCGCCTGTAACAGGCGCATCAAGCACATGAAATCCCAGAGGTGAAGCTGTCTCCGAAATTCTCATATCCAGCTGCGGGCTTGTGGTTGTCATATCTATAAGGTAGGCGCCCTTTTCAGCTGAGTCTATTATCTTTCCCTCACCGAAGTACACAGCTTCAACATCAGCAGGATAGCCTACTATTGTAATTACGGCATCACAGCCTTTCACGCATTCTCTGATGGTTTCAAAGAACCTGGCGCCCTCTGCAATAACATCTTTGACCTTCTCTTTATTTCTGGCATAAATGCGCACTTCAAAGCCCGCCTTCATCAGATTGCGAACCATTGATTTACCCATAATTCCCACACCTATAAATCCTATTGTTTTCATATCTTCCTCTCCTCGCTATTGATAAAGAGCCGCATAAGTCAACACCTATGCAGCCCGTTCATTTCGTTTAATTGCCCTGTTTCAGCTTTTCATTTATAAAGTAATCGAGATCCCCGTCCATCACTGCATCAACATTGGCGGTTTCAGCTCCTGTCCTGTGATCCTTGACCATAGTGTACGGCTGGAAAACATATGAGCGTATCTGCGCTCCCCACGTTATCATGGAGAAATCGCCCTTAAGCTCCTTGAGGTCTTCCTTTTGCTGCTCCTCTGCCAGCTCTATCAGCTTGGATTTGAGAATTTTCATAGCTGTTTCTCTGTTTTGTATCTGGCTTCTCTCAGGTAACCACAATGTTTGTAGGCAGATGCGTAATTCTGATAGCCGAGTCGGTAGTGTTTACATGCTGACCGCCTGCACCGCTTGATCTGTAGGTATCAACTCTGATGTCCTCAGGATCAATTTCAATATTGATGTCGTCATCTATTTCAGGCATTACCTCAAGTGAAGCAAACGAAGTCTGTCTTTTGCCTGCGGCATTGAAAGGTGATATTCTGACAAGCCTGTGAACGCCCTGCTCGTTTTTGAGATAGCCATAAGCATTCTCACCCTCTGCAATCAGCGTTGCAGATTTGATGCCTGCCTCTGTATCGTCCTGCAAATCTATCAGCCTTACCTTGTATCCCTTTTTTTCACACCATCTGGTATACATACGAAGCAGCATTGATGCCCAGTCCATTGCGTCAACTCCGCCTGTCCCTGCGTGAATTGAAAGTATCGCATTGTTTCTGTCATATTTACCGTTCAGCAGAAGCTCAAGTCTGAGGCTTTCAATCTCAGCCTCAAGACTGTCATAATCAGAAATAACCGATGCGGCAAGCTCCGCATCATCTTCCGACTCCGCCAGCTCTATGGTAAGCTCAATATCCTCTATGCCCGATACCAATCTTTGATATGACGCGAGCTTTTTCTCGAGAGTTTTCTGTTCTCTCAGCAGCCTCTGGGCCGCGCTCTGGTCGCTCCAGAAATCCGGTTTCTCCGCTATGAAGTTAAGTTCGTCAAGTCTTTCTTTGAGCCCTGCCGGGTCAAAGAGAGTCACCGACCTCTCCCAGTTTTTCGGACAGCTTAGGTAAATTCTGTTTTATCTGTCTTTTTAAGCCGTTTTATCTGAATTATCTGATTATTCGTTTCGAATTGCAGCCAGCGGGCTCAGCTTCATCGCTCGTTTTGACGGAAAA
>OLNZ01002243.1_pt1 | contig 11950 bp, 10 predicted proteins | sample 1672981 | NCBI WGS metagenome assembly OLNZ01 (sample SAMEA3136743, study PRJEB25190) | human gut metagenome | biome: human gut; feature: human-associated habitat; material: faeces | place: Austria | collected 2013
CGGCCGTGACATCGACGTGCCGGATCTGCGCGGCGGCTTCAGCCACCTGATCGCGGCGCTCGCCGCCAAGGGGCCGTCCAACGTGCAGGGCATCTCCCTGATCGACCGTGGCTACGCCGACTTCCGTGGCAAGTTGGAGGCTCTCGGCGCAGATTTCGACTGATTCGCTGCGATTGGTTCGATGAATCGGCTGCGGCTGATTTATTGCGATTGGCCAATCGTGATTGATGATTCGCAATTGAACAGTTGCGATTGACAGTCGCGTCGAACGCCCATGTTGCTTTCACCGGTACTCGCCTTACGCGGGTGCCGGTTTTGTTTTATCCGCGATTGCCGCCGCCGCAATCGCAAACATGCTTTCCGTGCCTTCCGCATCTTCCGCACATTCCCTTTTCTGCCTTATCGCCCGTCTTTTCTGCATCATTTGACGGCCAAATGATGCAGAAAACGATGGCATGAGGCAGTAAAAAGCAAGATAACGCGGAAAACATCGATGACGAACGTATCGGCGGCCGGTGGCACAATGGAAGCCATGGCATCCAAAGGAAAACCGTCGCCGCGCTCCGCAGTGAAGCCGCTGAGCGACGAGCAAGTCGCAAAACTCGCGCAGAAGCATCATCTTGTAGACCCGACCCACGATTTCCCGACCGGTCCGCGCAAAGCCAACACCGCGGAAATCGAAGCGCAGAACCCCAAAGCCACGCATCGCCTGCTGACCGGCTGCGACGTGGTGCTGCGCAATCACAGCAAAGTGAAGGCCTGGGGCTTGGAACACGTGCCGGAAACCGGCCCGTTCATCACCGCCGCCACGCATGTGACCATGTACGACGTGTTCGTGCCGATGGTGTCGCTGTTCCATCAGGGCCGCCGTCCGCGCTACATGGCCAAGGCGGAAATGGCCAAATGGCCGCTGATCGGCAAATGGTTCCAGCTGGTCGGCATGCAGCCGGTGCAGCGCCGCGCGGGCAAGGCCAAAGCCATCGAGGAAACGTCCGTGGAAATCCTCACCTCCGGCCGTCCACTGACCGTATGGCCGGAGGGCACCGTGACGCGCGACCCGCAGAAGTGGCCGATGAGCATGAAAAACGGCGTGGGCGTGATCGCCCTCGAATCCTCACGCCGACTTGGCTGCCAGGTGCCGCTGTACTGTGCCGTGACCTGGGGCGCGGCCAGCATCAACCACTGGTGGCCGTGGCCGCGCAAGAACGTGGTGATGTGCTACGACGAAGCGCTCGACTACGCGGACCTGCTTGACGGCTGCGATTCCTGGGGAGACGAAGTGCCGACGGACCGCGCCGACGAACTGACCCGCCGCATCCGCGTGCGCATGACCGAAATCATGGCCGAAATCCGCGGCGAACAGGCACCTGACGGCTACTGGGACTACCGCACCATGAGTCGCGTGAAAGACTGATTTTCCCCCACACACCCGTTCCGGCGGCGAACAAAATACGCGTGCGACCGGAACACGCGGCCGGTGTGCGTAGCCGGCGGTAGCATAAGACAACGTCGATTGAAAGCGGCGGCCGATGTGGCATACGCTCGGCCGTAAAAAGCAATCCAAATAATCCAAGGAGCAAAATTCATGGCGAATGTGACGGTACTGGGCGCTGGCGCTTGGGGAACGGCCTTCGGTCAAGTGCTTGCCGACGCGGGCAACAACGTGACCATGTGGGCCATCGAACCGGAAATCGTGGAAGGTATTCGTGACCATCACCACAACGGTGTGCGCCTGCCCAGCGTGGAAACGCTGCCCAGCAACATGACCGCCACCGGAGACCGCGCCGAAGCCGTGGCCAACGCCGACATCGTCATCGTGGCCATCGCCGCGCAGTTCGCACGCGTGGCACTGACCGAATTCAAGGGACTCATCCCCGAGACCGCGCTCGTGGCCTCCCTGATGAAAGGCATCGAACGCACCACCGGCAAGCGCATGGACGAAGTCGTCATGGAAACGCTCGACCTTCCGGCGGAACGTTTCGCCGCCATTTCCGGACCGAACCTGAGCAGGCAGATCGCCGACCGCGAGCCGGCCGCGACCGTGGTTGGCTGCGCGGACATCGACAACGCGCGCAAAATCGCGACCGCCTGCACCACCGACTACTTCCGCGCCTTCGTGACACGCGACGTGATCGGCCTGGAAATGTGCGGATCCCTCAAGAACGTGGTGGCGCTCGCCGTGGGCATGGCCCGTGGCGCAGGCTACGGCGAGAACACCGCGGCCATGATCGAAACCCGTGGCCTTGCCGAACTGACCGCGCTGGGCGAGGCGGCCGGAGCCGATCCGAAGACCTTCGCCGGACTTGCCGGCGTGGGCGACCTCATCGCCACCTGCGGTTCCCCGCTGAGCCGCAACTACACGTTCGGTTCCAACCTTGGCAAGGGCCTGAGCGTGGAAGAGGCCACCAAGGTGAGCAACGGCGTGGCCGAAGGCGTGCCGACCACCGACGCGGTGGTGGCGTTGGGCAAGCAGTACGGTGTGCCGACCCCGCTCGCCACGGCCATGAGCCACGTGCTGGACGACGGCATCTCCTGCGCGCAGATGCTGTCCGAACTGTTCGGCGAAGGCATCACCGAGGAGTAGCAGCCGGCTTGTATGCTGGATGCTTGGCAAAAATCCTGAAAAGTCATAAAAGTTAAGGAATAAAGGCTATAGATATGGCAAAAAAGCGCATTGTGGTGATGTACGGCGGCAAGGCCGACGAGCATTCGATCTCCTGCATCTCCGCTGCGAGTGCGCTGCGCGCGCTGGACACGGACAAGTTCGAAGCCATTCCGGTGGGCATCACCAAGGACGGCAAGTGGATCGTCAACGGTGAGAATCCGCTCGGATGGAGCCTGGACGAAGGCCTGCCGACCGTGGAGAAAACCCCAGGCGCCAAGGACGTGGTGCTTGAAGTGGCTCTCGGACAGGACGGCTTCTTCGCCCGCGAGGATGACGGTACGCTGACCCCGTTCGGCCATGTGGACGCGGTGTTCCCCGTGCTGCACGGGCCGTACGGCGAGGACGGCACCATCCAGGGTCTGTTCGAAATGATGGGCGTGCCGTACGTGGGGTGCGGCGTGCTCGCCTCCGCGGCCTGCATGGACAAGCATTACACGAAGGTGCTGCTTGCGGCCGCCGGCATTCCCGTCGCGCCCGGCATCACGCTCGACGCGCGTTCCTTCGACAAGGCTTCCGAATTCAAGGCCAACGCCGATGCGATCATGGCGCAGGTTAGCGAAGCCGGCTTGCAGTATCCGCTGTTCGTCAAGCCGTCCCGCGCCGGCTCCAGCTTCGGCGTGACCAAGGTGGAGCATGAGGGCGATGCGGCCGAACTCGCGGCCGCCGTGTACGAGGCGTCCCACCACGATTGGCGCATCCTCGTGGAACAGGGCATCGACGCGCGCGAAATCGAATGCGCGGTATTGTGCCCGAAGGCCGGCGAAGCGCCGCAGGCCAGCTGGCCGGGCGAAATCGTACTCGACAAGCGCGCCGAAGGCGACGACCAGTTCTACGACTTCGACAGCAAGTACATGGACGCCGCCGCAAGCCACGTGGAAGTGCCCGCCAATCTGCCGGAAGAGACGCTGAACCTTGTACGCGAAACCGCCAAGAAGGCGTTCGTCGCCGTGGACGGTGCCGGTCTGAGCCGCGTGGACACCTTCGTGACCAAGGACGGCAAGGTGATGGTCAACGAAATCAACACCATGCCGGGATTCACGTCCATCTCCATGTACCCCAAGGCATGGGAGGCCACCGGCGTGCGCTACACCGACCTGATCACCAAGCTGATCGAAGGCGTGCTGCGCTGAATCCTGAATCTCATCCGAGCTGAGCCGAAGCCGTGCTGCATTTCGAGCTGAAAAGCGCAAAGAAAGCAACACGAAAAAGGCCAGTTCATCGTAAGTTTGCCGAAGCGAAACGGGAATATTCCTAAAAATCGCTTCGGCTTTACTTATTCTTTGACACTGCGTTAGGTAACGCCATTACGTTTCCATGTTGTCGATTCCAAGAACAACAAAACAACAAGGGAAACGAAAACGATGAACGCTTTGCGCAAGATCGCCGTCGGCTCGCTCGCCGCCGTGCTCGCATGCTCCATGGCCGCCTGCGGATCAGGTAACGCCAATTCCACCGATAGCGCCTCCAACACCGGTAAAACCGTGAAAGTGGACGAAAAGTCCGCAAAGGCCACTTCGATCTCCGATTTCGGCGGCATGGACGGCCTCGTGGCCGCTGCCGAAAAGGAAGGCGCGCTCAACGTGATCGCGCTTCCGCACGACTGGTCCAACTACGGTGACGTGATCAGCGGCTTCAAGAAGAAGTATCCGAAGATCAAGATCAACGAGCAGAACCCGAACGCCTCCTCCAAGGAGGAAGTGGACGCCGGCAAGACCAACAAGGGCACCGACGCCGCTCCGGACGTGTACGACCTCGGCCTGGCCGTGGCCTCCACCAGCACCGACAACTTCGCCTCGTACAAGGTGCAGGCCTGGGACAAGATTCCGGATTCCGTCAAGGATAAGGACGGCAAGTACTACGCCGACTACACCGGCATCATGTCCATCGGCTGGAACGCCGACAAGTACGGCGACATCAAGTCCATCAACGACCTGACCGACCCGAAGTTCGCCGGAACCGTGGCGCTCAACGGCAAGCCGGCCGAAGCCGGCGCCGCGTTCAACGGCTACCTGATGATCAACCAGCTGGCCGGCGGCGACATCAAGAACCTGCAGCCGGGCCTCGACTTCTTCAAGAAGCTCAAGGACTGCGGCAACCTCACCACCGTCGACGTGACCGACGGCACCATCGACTCCGGCCAGACCGGCGTGGTGATGGACTGGACCTACAACCAGGCCTCCTACCAGAAGAGCCTCAAGGCCAAGGGCGTGAACTGGAAGTTCAAGACCTTCAAGAACGCCCAGGTGGTCAGCTACTACAACCAGGCCATCAACGTGGACGCCCCGCACCCGGCCGCAGCCCGCCTGTGGGAGGAATACCTGTACAGCGCCGACGCCCAGAACGACTGGTTCAAGGGCGGCGCGAACCCGGTACTGCTCGACTCCATGAAGAAGGACGGCACCGTCGACCAGACCACCCTCAAGAACGCCATCACCATCGACGGCGATCCGGTGAGCTACACCAACGAGGATTCCACCCGCATCACCACATGGCTCCAGGACAACTGGGACAAGACCATCGGCAACTGACATGACCGCAGTGCTTACCTCAGGAGCTCACGCCAAGCGCGCGGGCTCCTCCGCCATCTCGTTTGCCGCGCATAGGCGTGAACTCGGCACCATCGCCGTGTCCATCCCGTTCTTCGCCTACACCGCGTGCTTCCTGCTCGCCCCGACGGTCATCGTCATCGTGGGCGCCTTCCAATCCGCCGACGGCAGCTTCACCGTGGCGAACTTCAACAAACTTTTCGAAGCGAACACCATCGCCGCATTCGGCACATCGATACTCGTATCGGTCGCATCCGCGGTCATCGGCGCCATCGTGGGCGCGCTCGCCAGCTACGCCCTCGTCATCGGCTCCAAGCCGAACGGCCTGCTGCGCCGCATGATTTCGGCCATCTCGTCGGTACTCGCCCAATTCGGCGGCGTGATGCTGGCGTTCGCGTTCATCGCCACCATCGGCATCAACGGCGTGGGCACCATGCTCATCAAACAGCTGACCGGCTACGTGGTGAATCCGAACTGGCTCAGCTCGCTGCCGGGCCTGATCACCATCTACTGCTACTTCCAGATTCCGCTGATGATCATCATCTTCCTGCCCGCGGTCGATTCCATCCGCCCGCAGTGGCGCGAAGCCACGGAAAGCCTCGGCGGCAACACCTTCCAATACTGGACGCGCGTGGCCGGCCCGATTCTGGCGCCGCGATTCATCTCCGCGTTCCTGCTGCTGTTCGCGTCCGCGTTCTCCGCATACGCCACGGCCGCCGCGCTGTTCTCCCAGCGTTCGATCCTCGTGCCGCTGATGATCCAAGGCGCGATGCGCAACGAAATGGACCCGAACCAGCAAGGCTTCGCGCAGGTGCTCGCCTTCGCCATGATCGTCGTCGTGGCGGTGGTCATGATGATCAGCCACGCCGTGGAAAAGAGGGCCGGACGATGGCAGTGAACGCAAATACGCAAACCGTAAGCGCGCAATCGGAGGAAAAGCAGAACATGCAGGAATCGCAAACCATGCCGCCGCAGCTGCGTGCGGCCAGACTCGGCAAGCAACGCATCGTCAAAACCATCATTCTCACGGTGACGTTGCTGTTCCTGTTCGTGCCGCTGGTGTCCATGTTCCTGTTCACCATCCGACACCCGTTGTCCGGAAAATGGAGCTTCGACCCGTGGATCGCCATCTTCACCGGCGACGGCAGCGCGCTCGGCGCCGACCTGAGCACCCTGTGGAGCGGCCTCGGCGCTTCGCTCGCGCTGTGCGTGGTGACCGTGCTGATCATGCTCGTGCTGCTCGTGCCCACCATGGTAATCGTGCACATCCGCTCGCGCAGACTGGAACGCGACATCGAATGGGTGGCCACGCTGCCGCTGACCATTCCGGCCATCGTGCTGGTGGTTGGCCTGGGACCGATCTACCGCTGGCTGTCCGCCGACGTGCTGAGCACCAACCCGATCTGGCTGTGCTTCGCCTACGTGGTGCTGGTCATGCCGTTTGCCTTCCGCGCGCTTGCGGTGGGACTCAATTCCATCGACGTGAAGACGTTATGCGAGGCCTCACGGTCCCTCGGCGCTTCATGGCCGCGCGTATTCTTCCGCGTACTCATTCCGAACCTGTGGCAGTCGATCCTGTCCGCATCGTTCATCTCCATAGCCGTGGTGCTGGGCGAATACACCGTCGCCTCACTGCTCGGCCGTATGAACCTACAGGTCGCGCTGTACCAGCTCGGCCAATCCAATTCGCAAATCTCCACCGCAATGTCGCTGCTGGCACTGCTATTCGGCGTGATTCTGCTGGTGGCTCTCGATCTGATTTCCGGCGCGATGCGTCGGAACAAGGAAGGTGACAACTCATGACTCTCGCCGAACAGAAGGCGGTGGTTGCCCATACCTCGGAAGCGTTCTCCGATACCGAATCCAACGTGGTGACCGAAGCGGCGAAGGCCGTGCTCAAGGATTCCGAAGCGCGCGGCGGCGGTGTGCAGATGCTTGGTGTAGACAAGATCTACCCCGGTTCGACCGTCAAGGCGTTGGACGATTTCAACCTGGAAATCAATCCGGGCGAAATGGTGGTGCTGCTGGGCGGCTCCGGCTGCGGCAAATCCACCGCGCTGCGCTCCCTGGCCGGACTGGAAGACATTCAGGCCGGACGCATCCTCGTCGGCGGCCAGGACGTGACCGGCGTGCCCGTCAACAAGCGTGACATGGCCATGGTGTTCCAGGCCTACTCGCTGTTCCCGCACATGACCGCGTTGCAGAACGTGGAATTCGGCCTTGAAATCCGAGGCGTGGACCGTGCGGAACGCCGCCGCCAGGCCATGGAGAAACTGGAACTGGTCGGACTTGCCGACCAGGCGAAAAAGTACACGCAGCAGATGTCCGGCGGCCAGCAGCAGCGCGTGGCCCTGGCCCGTGCGCTGGCCGTGAACCCGCGTGTGCTGCTGCTCGACGAGCCGCTGTCCGCATTGGACGCCAAAGTGCGCGTGCAGCTGCGAGACGAAATCCGCCGCATCCAACTCGAAGCCGGCACCACCACCGTGTTCGTGACCCACGACCAGGAAGAAGCCCTTGCCGTGGCCGACCGCATCGGCGTGATGAACCACGGCCGCATCGAGCAGATCGCCGACCCGCAGACGCTGTACCGCCGCCCCGGCACGGAATACGTGGCCACCTTCATCGGCCTGACCAACCGTCTGCCGGGAATCGCCAACGGTGAGGAGGCCGTGGTGTTCGGCCAGCGCGTCCCGCTGCTGGACGGTTCCGCCACCGACGCCTCCACGGTGCTGGTGCGCCCCGAGAACATGACGATCGAACTGACCAACGATGCCGATGCCGTCCACGGAGCCGGCGAACTTGGCCGCGTGGAGATGGTGCATTTCCTCGGCGCGCTGGCCCGCGTGGACGTGCGCGTAGCCTGCGCAGGCATGGGTGGCACGATTCGCGTCACCGTGCAGCTGCCGGCCAACGAGCTGCCCGCAGGACTTGCGATCGGAGCGCAGGTCGTGGTCGCGCCTCGGCCGATTCCGGCGCTCGCCGTCTGACGATTGGTTGCTGCGCGCGATCGTTGCGTACCGTCATTGCGTGCGATCGCCGTGCGTGATTATTGCGTACGGTCGCCCATCGCGTGAGACGAGCCATTCGCAGGGCTGAGATTCCAAGCTGATATTCAGAGAACTGGTAGTACAGTGCTGGATATCAGCTTTTTTATTTGCTTGCCGTAAGTTCGTAAGGTGACCATGACGTTTCCGCAACAACCGCAACAGCCGCAGTACCCCCAGTATCCGCAGGGACCGGCACAGCAATATCCGCAATCGCAATTCCCGCAGCAGCTCCAGCAGCCGAATCGCAATCCGTTCTTCGAATGGCTTCAGCGGGCGAAACGTGACTTTTCGCGCATCGGCGCAAGCCTGTGCCTGATGGTGATCATCTGGTACGCGGGCGTCTTCCTGCTCAAAGGCGTGGTGCGTGCGGTCGCGGGCGGTGTAGGCGCCGGCGGCGATATGCCGAATTGGATGACGTTCCTCATTTCCGACGTGCCGCTGTATCTGATCGCCATGCCGGTCGCGGTGGTGCTCATGGGCAAATCGACCGTCATCGAAACCCGCAAATTCAACATGAAACCGGGCATGTTCTTCAAGCTGCTGCTCATGTGCCTGCCGATGATGTGGGTCGGCAGCATGGTCGGCAGTATGCTGTCGCTGGCGCTTTCCGACGGCGAGGCGACGAACCGTGTAGCCGATCTTGCCATGCAGACGAACATCTGGAACGTCGTGTTCTTGGTGATTCTTGGCCCGATTTTCGAAGAATGGATGTTCCGCAAGCAGCTCATCGACCACACCCGCAAATACGGAGAGAAAACGGCGATTCTGCTGTCCGGCCTTGCGTTCGGACTGTTCCACATGAACCTGTTCCAGTTCTTCTATGCGTTCCTGCTGGGAGTCATGTTCGGCTACATCTACATGCGCACCAGCAAACTGCGCTATTCGACGGCCATGCACATGATCATCAACTTCAACGGCGGCGTGCTCGCGCCGTGGATTCTGACGCGCGTCGACCTGGACCAGCTGGACAAGGTGTCTCAGGCCGCGGAAAACGGCAATGTGGCGGCGATGGAACAGTGGGCGTCGCAGAACGCCACCGGGCTGGCGATCATGCTCGTCTATTTCCTGCTGTACGGTGCCGTGATTCTTGTCGGATTCGTGCTGCTGATCCGTAACTTCAGGAAAGCCGAGTTCTACACCGCGCCGGAGGAGCTGCCGCGCGGCGTGCGCGCCAAAACCGTGTACGGCAACGTTGGCATGGTCACGTTCATCGTGCTCACGGTGCTGCTGACGGCGATCGGTCTGTTCCTATAGCCGCTACCGCCGCTATTCGCCGCTGCCGACCGCGCGGTGCTCAAGATAATCGGCATGCGCGATCGACTGCGCCACCGCATCCGCCATCGTGGACAGCAGCAAATCGCTTTTCGCGAACGCGTAAATCGTGCCGTCAATGCCGTACGGGGTGAAGCCGTTGAGCTTCACCACCGGCTTGTATTGCGGGTTGGCAAGCCCCACGGTCGCCTGCTCCACGGTGCTGACGATGTCGGCCTTCATACGCTCCACATCCACACCGGCCTTCGCGGTGAACGGCACCGACACCAGACACTCGTTCGACGGGTCAAGCTTCTCCAGCGAGGCGGTGTTCAGAATGGAATTCGGAATGACCATCTCATTGCCGTTGCGCTCGCGCACGATGGTCTGACGCCAATTGATGTCCTTGACGGTACCGGTGATGCCGGCCACCTTGACGTAATCGCCCGGCTGGATGACGCGGCCAAGCATAAGCCCGAAGCCGCCGATCACATTGGCGATCGTATCCTTCAAACCCAGCGAAACCGCAAGACCGCCGATGCCAAGAGCGGTGAATATCGTGGTCGGATTGATGCCGAACACTGGCTGCAGCAGCGTGCCGATGGCGAACACCCACACCACCGCGCGCATGATGTTGACGAAGATGGAGGCGTTCGGCACCTGCGATTTGTCGAGCACGCGGCGCACCACCTTGGTGAGCGCCTTGTCGATAAGCGCGGCGACGATGAGCACGACGGCGAGCAGGATGAGCTTGCTGTAGTTTTTGGCAAGCCAGTGCATGAGAATTTCAACTGGATCCATGGCTGCCTAGTCTACACAGGGGACGTTGCACAACGCTTGCGATTGACTGGATGATTCCTGATCCGCCGGCTGGCCGCAGCGGAGCATAATGGATTCCGTAGGATGCGTTGGCCAGCGAAAAGGGGTGCGACATGGGCAATGTCGTGGATTATGTGCGGCGCGAGTTTCATGGATTCGCGGAGCTGCCGTTCGGCGATGTCGATTCGCTGGTGCTGGCTGAGCTCTCATATATGCGGCTTTCCGGCTTGGTTCCGGCGTTCGGCGAGGCGAGGTCGGTGGCGACGGTGCCGATTCGAGAGCTGCTGCGTGCGGAAAACTATGACGACATGTTCGTTTCGAATTCCTCCGATATAAACGAGTATCGGCTCGCGTTGCTGCGTGCCGTCTGCGAATCGCCGCGTTTCCGCGCGTTGCGTGTCGGCGAGTACGCGGAGCGTCTGAGCGAGCGCGAACAGCAGCAGTTCGCCGCGATGACGTTCGACGTGGGTTGCGGGCCCGTCGATTCGCTGTATGTAGCCTTCCGTGGCACCGATGGCACGCTTGTCGGATGGAAGGAGGATTTCAATATGGCGGTGCGCTGCCCGGTGCCGTCCCAGGAATCCGCGTATCGGTATGTGAACTCGATTCTGGACAGGTCGGAAGGTTTCCTTTCGTCGGGCGATTCGCCCGCGGTCATGCTCGGCGGGCATTCGAAAGGCGGCAATATGGCCGTGTATGCGGCCATGCGTATCGCGCACGATGACATCGAAGTGGCTGGCGAGCGCGCGCGGCGGCTCGGATTGCTGCCCTCATTGGGTGGGCCAGTGCGGGGTCGCAACAGACGGATCTCCCGCATCTTTTCCCATGACGGGCCGGGCCTTCCGAAATCGACGGTGCGCGGTCAGGCGTACCGTGCAATCGAATCGCGTATCCGCAAAACCGTGCCCGAATCGTCCGTCGTGGGCATGCTGCTGCAATCGAATGCGCCAGTGCGCATCGTCAAAGCGGATGCCATCGGCATCATGCAGCATATGGGAAACAGCTGGCAAGTGGCGGAAAATGGCGATTTCGAACAGGTGGACGAGCTGACGGCCGGCGCGCAGCTCATCAAACGAACCCTCGACGGGTGGCTTGATACCGTAAGCCAGGAGCAGCGCGAGCGCGCCATCGACCAGATCTACGGGATCTTCGCGGCGGCGGGATACGGCAATATCGCCGATTTGGTGGAGCATTGGACGGATTCGCTGCCGAAGATTGTGGAGGCGGCGCGCAATACCGATCGGGAGACGCGCGGACTCATCAGGGCGGTGATCAAGGCGATTCCGGTCAGCGCGGCGAAGGCGGTGCGCGAGGGCTGAAGCGGGTTGAGTGCCGAGGCGGGCTGAAGCGCGTGCCGAGGCGGGGCTATGGGCGGATGCAGCGGCTGGTCGGGATGGTTGCCGAGCCGCATTTCGGCCGATTCATGTGTCACGATCCTCGAAAAGGCGTGAAAAATGGAATTGTGACACATAAGTGCCGCACAAGTGACACACGAGTGCCGCGCAAGTGACACACGAGTGCCGCACAAATGACACATAAGAAGGGCAATGGAGGGCATTGGGGCGCCGATGATCCGGATGCATCCCCGTTCGCTGACGTAGGATGGTGCGGTGCGGACGCAT
>OLNZ01002246.1_pt1 | contig 11939 bp, 9 predicted proteins | sample 1672981 | NCBI WGS metagenome assembly OLNZ01 (sample SAMEA3136743, study PRJEB25190) | human gut metagenome | biome: human gut; feature: human-associated habitat; material: faeces | place: Austria | collected 2013
CTTTCGGTTGCTTATTTATTTTTTATCATATACTCAAAATCTACAGTTGGCCAACACACAAATTAAAACTTTTTAAAATGATCAAGCAGTATCTTCTCTGCTTCTGGATTCCACAATCCACCATGTCGTTTACAGGATTCATCTAATTCTCCAAAGACTGGATCTTTCTCAGCTAATTTCCCAAAGTCCTCTATTGCTGTCAATGGCAGGTTGATCTGTGGGTATGTAATCTTTTTTGATCCTGGTATCTTATTTAAATATAATGTTGTATCGACAATCGCATTGATTCCTCCAATGTGTGTGATTCCAACTGCTGGATTGATCTTGCCTGTTGTGATCAGGTCTAAAGCTTCGATCAGGTCTGAACGAAGTCCTCCAGATGAACCGATCAGTTTAGTTTTTAAATAATGGCTTCCGTATATATTCATTCCAGCACGATAATTTTTATCTGCTGTTGATGCATAAATATTCATGCAGCCATCCATTGCCATAATACGATTCCCTATTTCAGCTACACATTTGGGTGGTGCATAGACAAACACATCATCGTATCCTTTTTCATTGGTTATTGCCAGTAACACTGGAACGGAATCTGTAAACATCGATGGATTGATATAATAAAGCTCTATTCCATGCCTGGTTCCTTCCTGCATCGGTATCATTTTCCTTACTTTTTCCAAACGCTCTTGATTCGTATCTGTGATCACGAGTCTTCTTGGCTTTTTCTTCATTCCAAGGACATAACGGATTGCCATTAGTCCCATGGGACCGGCTCCTCCAAGGATGATGGTATTCCCACCTTCTTTAATTCCAGATATATGATCGTGGGTTCCCTCTTTACTGTGATAGTTTGAATGAAAACTTCCCACTATACTATATAAAGCCTGAGCCTGTGCAAGTTCATAGAATGAATCTGCTTCATATTGCAACAAACATCCTTTCTCAATTACATCTGCTGGTATGATACAGTATGTTGCTGCACCTCCAAAATAAGGGTAAGAATATCCTGGTGATTCGATCTGGTGAGGAATCTCTGGTACTAATACAAATTGTTTTCCTTCCTGATAATCCTCTTTCCATCTTGTTCCGACTTTTGCTATCGTTCCAGAAAATTCATGTCCGATCAATACAGGATTCTTTTTAATATTCTTTGGTACTCTTAAATGTCTCTGTGCCAATGTGATCTCTTTTAAAGTTGACACTGCAATTCCGTTGCATTCTATCTTCAAAAGAATCTCATCTTCAGCTATCTCAGGGATCTCAAATTCTTCCAGACGTATATCTTTGACTCCATAAAGTCTGACTCCTTTAACTTTCATAACCTTCGCCCCCTAAACTTAGTCAAATATTTATGTCTTGTTAAATTTAATTAATCTTTTTCATTATAACATATTCTCAAACTTCTGTCTGCGAATTCATAAAGATCTGAATTGTTATGGAGTCTTTTCTTTATTTTTGATTTTTACTATATAAAAATGCTGCAATCCAGGAGGTCACTGGAACTGCCATGATAACTCCGAGACTTGATGATAATCCCTGCATGATCTCAATCCCTACGGAATACATATTGATCACCTGTTGATATTCGTAATTGTATGCAAAGATAAATACTAATGTGTTGATCGATCCACCCGTAAATGCAAGAATCAGTGTATTGGTCATTGTTCCCATCATATCTCTTCCGACATTCATTCCTGATTGAAACAGTTCTTTTAACATCATCTGTGGATTTTGTTCTTTTAATTCATTGAGTGTAGAGGCGATTGACATTCCAACGTCCATGACTGCACCTAATGATGCGATCAAGATTCCTGCAAATAACAATTCACCAATTTTTATGTCTGTCATTTCTCCGACATAGACCAGATTCTCTATATCAGACACATTATATCCGGTGATCGATGTCACTTGTCCAAAGATCAATGCAAATGCTCCAGAAAATACCACACCTATGATCGTTCCAAGCATCGCGGCTACTGATTTCTTCGTAATTCCATCAACCATACACATCGTCACAACTGTTGTAAATGCGACCACTAATACAGCCGCCAGTATCGGGGATATTCCTTTGTAGATCATCGGAAGAAAAATAAAAAAGATACAAAGCATTGTAAATACCAAGCTTAATATTGATGAAATTCCTTTTCTTCCACCGACTGCAACCACGATTGCTACAAACACTGCTGCCATCAGCCATATCATAGGTCCTCTGTTTACACTATATACAGACGCCAGCAACTCTCCTTTCGATTCATTAATGATCGCTATGACTTTCATTCCTTTTTTACATTTTGCACCAAATAAATAACTTTGAGAGCTTGTTGCCTGTATTATTTTTCCTTTATGATCCCCTGAGAGAAGTTTTAATTCTACGGTTTGTTTTCCACTTCCACTATTTGATAAGTTTCCAGAGATCACGTTTGTTACTTCTGCTTTTTCAAAATTTCTTCCATCTGTATCTAGAAGTTTTGTCTTCTCAATTCCAGAAAAAGAAAAAAACAGCAGAAGAAAGAGAATGCCTGCGATCAGCAGACACACTCCTTTCATCTGTTTTTGTTTCATTGTTATTTCACAGTCACTTTCAGAACTTTGCTGTAAGAACCGCAGATTTTCTTACCTTTAACTACTTTGTATGCACGAACCTTTACATAACATTTTTTCTTTGATCTTAATGACTTGATCGTATACATTGTTTTTCTTGTATTTCTTGTCTTTGCTTTTTTAAAGTTCTTGTTTGATGCATATTTAATCTGATATCCAGATACAGATGCTTTTTTGATCTTAACTGTTACTTTCTTTTTGCCAGCTTTTAATTTTGCAGATGCTTTTGCTACTACAACTTTCTTCTCTGCTGTTGGTTTCTTTACTGTTGCTGGTTTTGTTGTTGCTTTCTTTTCTAATCCTGCTTTTGCATTTGTCAGAACTTTTAATGCATTTTCAACTTCATCTTTTGTTGCTTTTTTGTCTGCTGCAACTTCTTTGGCTCCTGTAAGTGCCTGTTCAAAGACTCTATAGCTTTCCGTTGTATATGCATCTTTTTGCTTTACAATGCTTTCAGATGCTTTAATTTCTGCATTAAGTGATGTCGTATCCCCTTTGCTCTTTGTGATAGAAAATGTTTCATCAATCTTTTCATCATTATCTGTACGATATGTATTGATCGTTAAACTATTTTCTGTTACATCAACAACTGAATATGTTGGGACATCTTCCTGCCAACGGTGTGCAATATATGTCTGCTGTCTTGGTACCAGATCATAATATTTACTTCCTGAAGAAGAACCTGCTGTCATATAAAGGACACCTTCTGGATTGATTACAGAGCTTCCCTGTTTTTTGACGGTCTCAATTGCTTTTTCATCCATGATACTTTTAAGATATGCTAAATATTTCTGATCTTTTTCATCTGTGCTGTCATTTTTAATATTTCCTGGTGCCACTGTTTTTGTCGTTGGATTTTCACCCGCATCCATATCTTTCTCTAATTCTGCATCAAATTCATCATCTGTATAATCATTCGCTTTTGTTCCACCTAATAACATTTTAGATCTTGAATAAGCATGATCATGACCTGTTAATACAGCATCAATATCATTTTGCTCGAAAATCGGTGTTAACTGATATCTTAAATTTGTGATCTCTGGCTCATTAGAATGTTCTGCTGATCCATAAATATCCTGATGCAGTGTTACGATTCTCCATTTGCAGTCTTTATTCGCTGCAACTGTCTGCTCAATAAACTGTTTATGTTCTGCTACATTTGTATCCTGTGTATTTAACATGATAAATAATGCATTTCCATATTTGAAATAATAATCTCCACCGACTACCTTATTACTTCCAAGTTCACTTGCATTTGTTCTGTTAAAATGGTATGTATAGTTTGCATTATCTGCATCATGGTTACCTACTGTCGTTGCCACTGGAAGTGATTTTAATGCTTCTGGACTTAAATATCCCGTATACTCAATTTCACTTTTTGATGCATCTTTGTTTGGTAACTTTTTCTTTGTTGTCTGAATCTGGTCACCTGCGGATACAACAAAACTTAACTGATCATCTGTCTTTTCTAATGCTGCGTTTAACGTAGAAGACCAGTTAAATGCATCACTCTTTACTGCATTTGACTGTGCATCGTAAAATTCTTTCGTATCTTTTCCCTTTAATTCATTTGAAGATCCGATCTGTGGGTCACCTACAAATGCAAATGAGAAATTGTTTGTAGATTTTGTCGTGTATTCAGCTGGCTTTGTATACCCATTTCCATTGTCGTAACTATAATAATATGTTTTGTTTTCTTTTAATCCTGTTGCTGTTACTTTATTAGAATTATAAGTTTTCCCATTGTTATCCTGTTCATCTTTTACTGCTGTTTGTTCTGCCTCGTACACCTCGGCATTTTTCATATTATGTCCTTCACCAATGATCAGTTTTGGAACATTTGCATTTGAATGATCATCATTTGTCTGCTTTGGTGTATACCATGCAAAATTCAACTCCGTTGCATTGCTTCCTGGTGACAATGAAATTTGTGTCCAGTCATTTTTTAAAGTTTCCCATTCTTTCTCCCAACGATTCCACTGTGCCGTTGTTCCCATTGTCTGTGCAATGTCTGCTGCACTTGTCTTGCCATCTGGAGCGGCACTTGCAAATACTGGTGCTACATTTGTTGCAGAAAGTGTCAATGCTAATGCACTGATCATCATTTGTTTTCTCCAATTAGATCTCATATATACCTCCTGATACCTTTGTCTTTTCATATCTTTCTGACTCTTAAAGAATTCTATCATATATATGTAAATTCTAATTGTATTGAATTGTAAATAATACGTAAAAAGATTCTGAGATATCAATCTATCTCAGAATCTTTTTGATGATGTTATATTAACTTTTTGTGTTATTTACCTTGATGTTCTAAGGCTGCTTCTACAAATCCTTTAAATAATGGATGTGCTTTATTAGGTCTTGATTTAAACTCAGGATGTGCCTGTGTTGCCACAAACCATGGATGTTCTGGAATCTCTACCATCTCTACGATTCTTCCGTCTGGTGAGCATCCGGATAACATCATTCCATTCTCCTGAAGGATGTCACGATATTCGTTATTTACTTCATATCTATGACGATGTCTTTCGTGAATCTCTTTCTCTCCATATAATTCATATGCTTTGGATCCTTCTGTTAATACACATGGGTAAGATCCTAAACGTAATGTTCCACCAAGATCTGTGACTCCGTCCTGATCTGCCATGATATGAACCATCGGATGTGTTGTGTCTGGATTAAATTCCTGACTGTGTGCATCAGAGAATCCTAAGACATGTCTTCCGAATTCTACTAATGTAAGCTGCATTCCTAAGCATAGTCCAAGATATGGGATCTTGTTTTCTCTTGCGTATTTGATCGCACAGATCATTCCTTCGATTCCACGATCTCCGAATCCACCTGGAACTAAGATTCCGTGAACTCCACCTAACATCTCATCGACATTGTAAGAGCTGATTCTCTCTGAATCTACCCAGCGGATCTTGACATCTGCTGAATTCGCGACTCCGGCATGCTCTAAGGATTCTACGACACTGATGTAAGCATCGTGTAAAGATACATATTTACCAACTAATGCGATCTCTACTTTATGTTCTGGATGTTTCCATGCATTGATCATCTTCTTCCAGTCATCAAGATCTGGATCTGGGCATGGCATGTTCAGACATTCACATACTTCATGTGCTAGATGTTCTTTCTCCATCATCAAAGGTACTTCGTATAATACTTCTGCATCTAAGTTCTGAATAACTCTTGAACGTTCAACGTTACAGAACTGTGCGATCTTTCTCTTGATTCCATCATCTAATGGATAGTCTGAACGGCATACAAGGATATCTGGCTGGATTCCCATTCCCTGTAAGTCTTTGACACTTGCCTGTGTTGGTTTTGTCTTTAATTCTCCTGAACTCTTTAAGTATGGAATTAATGTTACATGAATCAAAATGCAGTTTTCATGTCCTACTTCATGCTGGAACTGTCTTAATGCCTCTAAGAATGGCTGACTTTCGATATCTCCTACAGTTCCTCCGATTTCAATGATTGCTACTTCCTGATCGCTTGGATCTTCACTTCTGTAAAAACGGCTCTTGATCTCGTTTGTTACGTGTGGGATTACCTGTACTGTGTTACCACCATAATCTCCACGACGTTCTTTGGATAAGATACTCCAATATACTTTACCTGTTGTAACGTTTGATTTCTTATTCAGTCCTTCATCGATAAATCTTTCATAATGTCCAAGGTCTAAGTCAGTCTCTGCTCCGTCATCTGTTACGAAAACTTCTCCGTGCTGGATTGGGTTCATTGTTCCTGGGTCAATGTTGATATACGGATCAAACTTCTGGCTTGTGACATGATAGCCTCTGGCTTTTAGTAATCGTCCCAGAGAAGCTGCTGTGATTCCTTTACCTAATCCAGATACAACTCCTCCTGTAACAAATACATACTTTACTGGCATGTTTCTTCCTCCTATATGTGAATTTCTACTACTTTCTTATATTATCCCATTCAAAATAATATCATATCATATTATTTTTGATTTGTCATTGTGATTTGTTAAAAATAATGAAAAGGATTCTTATGTTTCTATATCATAGAATCATAGGAATCCTTATTTTCATATTTTAAAAATCGAAAGTGCTCACATCACAACTTAGATAGAGGATTGCAGATAAATATAAAATGATTGTTGATGATGATAATCTAAAATACAATTCTTTCGAGATTCTATGGGGTATGGGCGATGAACAATCGCAGGAAAACCGTAGTTCTCGAACTGTTTATTAAGGGGAGTTTGTGCTGTAAACACTTTCTACCCATAATTTACCATATCATTTTATATTTGTCAATTATTTCCTTTACTTTTTTTGTAAAAATTTACATAATTATTATTTTCATTATTATTGATCAATGATATCACCTGATTTTTACTATTTCCTTTGCTGTATGTCCAGCTTCCTAACTTACCGCTCTGTGGCGTTTTCTTGATCATAAATGTATTTAACCATTCTTGTGCATCCTTGGATGAGATACCCATTTTTTCGAAACAGCCTTTTAAGAATATCTTTTCTTCTTTTGTGAATCCTTTGAATGCCTCTGTTTCATCCCAGTAGATCAACATCTGTTTGATCTTGTGATCTTGCAAAAAGATCTGAACATTTTTCCTTGCATATAATTCTTCATCATTATAAGAACGAAGAATAACTTCATTCGCAGCTGATCCACTATGATCCGATATAGCTGTCCACATTTCTCTGCCACTTTGTGGAAGGTCAGATAGATTACTCCTAAACCCAATCACTTTGTTAAAATCAAATCGAATGATAAAACGTTTGTAATTATACAGACATGTTAATCCATTTTTCTTGAATGTATGCCATTTGTCTGTATTATGGAACAAGTATGTTTTATCTCCAGCTTTTACTTTAATCCCTGCTGTATCTTTTTCGCATTGTTCCATCCATTTTTTGATTCCTTTGTATCCTGAATTCTCCATCGTATTGATCAATTTGAAGTTTTTCATATAATACTGGGATGTTCCATTGATACATCTCTTATGATTTTCATTTGTTGCATACAAAAGACCGTCTTTGTAATTCCAATTGAGATTCTGAATTTCTTGTTTTTCTGAATCTGTAAGCTTTTGATAATTTTCTTCAAATGTATTGTCTGGTCTTTGAATGATATCATAAAATCCGTCGGTATCATAACTGTCGAAATCTCCGTCAGAATCAATATCTTCATCCGGTTGCTGTATTGACAATCTATGAAGAACTGTGTCTTCTGCTCTTAAACGCAGCTCATACTCACCCGTTTTATCTTCCAGGATACTCGTTTTCCATACTTCATAACTTCCACTGTCATCTAAAAGAGTCGAACTTTCATCGTCTGATTTCATCATCTTATAAAATTTTTTCAGCCATTGTTCATTTTTTATTTCTCTTCTGTCTTCTGAAATCTGATCGATCTTATCTTCTGTGATAAAATTGTTTTCATTTGCTGACAGACTGATCGTTGATACGAACTGTTTTTTGCTTGTCAAAGGATAGATAAATAGTCCTGCTACCATACAAAATCCAAGAAGGATCGCTATTTGTTTAATTCTTTTTCTTTTCTTAAATGATACGCTATACCATTTTCTCTGTAATTTTGACGGATGACGGTAAAGTACGATTCCGATCGTTGCCAATAAAGCTAGAAGGATCAGTGGTGATAATATGATAATATAACTAATTGAAGTTGAAAAATACATTATACTGTCCTCCTTTTCTTACGCTTTTCTACTATATAATATATGATCGTTGCGATCACTGCTGCCAGAATGCCGCCTGTGTATGACTGAATCTTGAACCCTGTCACTACAATGAACAGTGAAACACAGAATGGAAAGATCCATACAAACAAATGCTCCATCCATGGAAAATACATAAAATTATTCCTCTTTGCCATATCTGACTTTTGAAATACATAAAATGCAACTCCAAAAAATACTGCGATCAATACGATCTGAATCAGAAGGATCTGTGCAAAATGATCAAACGAAGCCATCGTCACCAGCTGGTTCACACCTTTATCCCATATAAACTGCTTTGTGATCGGTCCATTTTCAAAAAATACAGCCATCCACCAGCCATGATATATTGTATCTGGGAATAATAATACTTTGGGCATCATATAATCCATAAAATTTGGAAATAACATTGCTCCGATTCCGATCGCTCCTGCAATCCATGGTCTTTTGCAGATATTCTGAAAAAATATGGCAATGGCATAGATGAGTGTCAGTGAGACCCATATAAATAGAAGATACGCACACAAATGTATCATGTTATCATTTCCAAGAAGTACTGCTCCGTTCTTACATACGGATAGATTCATCTCATACCATGACTGTGCCTTTGTTCTCATCATAATCATTCCGAATGAAAGGAAAAGCCATGGAATCGTATATGTCATCATTCCTGTGATCGTCCTTGTTAGAAAGATCTGGCCTCTCTTGATTGGAAGCTGCATTAGAAATTCACCACATTTTGATGTGCTGCTTTCCCGATACTGTATTACCGCTACAAAACTAACCGGTATCATAAGAACGATAATAAACATTTTATAGTATTGATCTAATGTTCCTAAAAACAGATTACCATAATCATTATAAATTCCTCCATAAAAATTATTGATCTGATCTGCAGTTCCTGAAATATCGTTTGCGATCACATATTGTAATATAAAACATATCACTATAGTATACACTAATGTTATGGCTAGCAGATTTCGTTTTTCATGATTAACAAGCCCTCTCATAACATTTCCTCCTTATTGTCTGAATAATCGATACAGCAAAATATGTGATCACTAATATCACTACCAAATATATAAACCAATGTACTACATTTAATTTCTGTATGATCAGTTTATAACTGTCTGATAAACACATAAATTCTTTTCCCCATGCGATCAATCCATAAATTCTGGTTCGAAGTGTCTTGTCATACTTAAATATATGAACATATATCTCATGATTACTTAATGCATTAAAACATAGGATCGTGATCACTATCGTCGTGATGACTTTATTCTGTATCTCTGATAATCTTGTTAACATTCGATTCTGTGCCTGATCCTGCTTGATAAACTGTCGTTTTGCAAACCAGATACTAAGGACTCCAGCTGCAAATAAAACGACAATACAGATAATAGCAGAATTTACATATTGTGCTTTCCAGATCGGATTGCTATCCAAAATATTCGCATCAAGCTGATAATTTAATGGATATAAAAATGTTCTGCCGAATCTTCCATAGATAACCCACTCGAGTATCGCAAATCTAGAAGATCTTACCTTAAACAGCAACTGGAGTAAAAATACCAGATTCTGAAGGATCATCGGCAATATCACATAAAATGTAACGACTGCTATGATAAGCCCTTGCCAGATATATGCTGTCACGATCAATGAAATCTGTATGAGCGCACAAAATGTAAAACACATTACTGCATTCCATAATGTGCATATGATCACATTCGTGATTGATTCCGCATTCGGAATCGTTGCGATCTTCATTGCAAAGAAAATTCCATAGATGATCTCTGCGAACAAAAGTGATATATGCAGTTTTGTAAGACTCTTTTGGTAAATGTCTTTCTTTGTCCATGGAAAGCTGTAAATATATTGCTGTTTCTTATTTTGCTGCAGTTGATATACAATTCCTGCTGATAATGCTGCAAATAAAACTGTGATCAAAAACCATCCATTGACAAGATTATCCATTATCTGTGCCAGTTCATTTCCCGGATATTTCATGTTCCATGCGAAAATCCCATATAACAATGCTACTGGTGGAAGTACCAGATCATATTTTCTAAAAAATTTCATCTCCAAGTTCCTCCTCTTAGCGGTTGCTGTAGACGAATACTTCTTCTAAACTTAATGGAATTTCCTCTACTACAATCGCTCCTGCTTGTTTTAATGCCTCATGAATTGGCTCTCCATACCCTTCTAATATTACTGTGTATACACTTCCAAGATTAGAATACGTGATCACTCCCGGAAGTTCTTTGAAGATCTCGCTTTTTGATTCTCCAAATACAACCTGTAATTTTGTAAATCGTTCTTTCATCTGATCCATTGTTCCATGATAAAGGATCTTTCCGTCCTTCATCATACTTGCGGAATCGCAGAAACTTTCTAAATCCTTTAAATCGTGTGATGAGATCAGAACACTCATCCCATTCATATCGACTTCATTGACAATAAAATCTTTGATCTGTTTCTGTGCGATCACATCCAGTCCTGACATTGGTTCATCCATGATCATCACTTTTGGATGGATGGACAGATTCAACATCGAAGCTAATGACATTGCCTGTCCTTTAGATAATTCTTTGATTCTTTTGCTTACATCTAATCCGATACTCTGATTGTAGTCCCTAAATACTTTCTCATCAAATGTTGGGTAGATCTGTTTATAAAATTCTACCATCTCATCGATATGATACCCTTCAAAATACTGGTTGCTGTCCGCAACATATCCTACCTGTGCTTTTACTTTTGGATTCTCGAAAATTTCTTCTCCACAGACCAAAATCTGTCCTTGATCCTGTTCATAAATTCCTGTTAGACATTTGATCAGTGTTGTCTTTCCACATCCATTGCGTCCTACCAGCCCATGAATGCTTCCCTCTTCTATATCCAGGCTGATTCCATGAAGAATCTCATTCTTTCCATATGATTTTTTCACGTCCTTTAGTTCGATTACTTTCATATCCTATCCCTCCAGATCCTGATAGATCTCATGTATCAGGCTTGCTATCTTCTCTTCATCATACCCTTCATAACGAAGCTCACTTAATATCTCTTTTAAACTTGTCTTGATCTCCTGCATCTTTCCTTTGTCTACCTCTTGTGAAGCATTCTCTGCCAAAAATGCTCCCTTTCCTCGTATTGTTATAATTACTTTCTCTTTCTCCAACAACTGATATGCTTTCGCTACGGTGTTGGGTGTTACACTGAGACTTAATGCTAATTTACGAACGGACGGCAAAGCATCTCCAGGTTTTAGATATCCTTTCCACGCTGCTTCTTTTACTTGTTCCATGATCTGTTCATAAATTGCCTTGCCACTGGCAGGGTTGATTCGAAACACATCTGTACCTCCTTATTGTTTTTGTCGTACTGTATGCCATACTGTATTAGCTGTACTAACTGTACCATTTCATATGATACAGTTAGTTTATATACTTTTTTCTTATTTGTCAATAACTTTTTTAAAAATGTCAAGAAAATTTCCTGTGAAATAAAAAAGTGTCTTCGACACTTCAACTCCCCTGCCCCTCATTTTTGAGGGGTGGGTTTCTTTTTTTGTCTTTTTCCTTCATAATAGAATCATGAATAT
>OLNZ01002254.1_pt1 | contig 11888 bp, 7 predicted proteins | sample 1672981 | NCBI WGS metagenome assembly OLNZ01 (sample SAMEA3136743, study PRJEB25190) | human gut metagenome | biome: human gut; feature: human-associated habitat; material: faeces | place: Austria | collected 2013
CCCTTAGTTTTAATAATTTAAAAACAAAAAAAGAAAATACAATATTATATATTAATAATTTAATAAATGATAGTAAAACATATAAAGATAATGAATTACTATTAGGTAATAATCCTAATATGGAAGTAGATAATGAAGATGTAATAACATTACTTAAAGAAAAAATAAGTTATTTAGAAAGTATTGTATTTACTATTGATAATTATAAACAATTAGATAGTAAAATAGATGATATTAAAAATGATGCTAATCGCATTTATAACACATTTAAATCAAATAATAAAGATTATATAGCATTAGGATTAGATGTATTATTAAATGATTTAAATAATAAGTATAATTTAGTTGATACAACTATAGATAAAACTAATTATTATAATTTAAATAATATTTCAGTTTTAAAAGATGTCGTAGATAATGAAAATAATTTAGTTTTACTTAATGTTAAAATTGAAGCATATTTAGAAAGAAGACCTAGTGATACAGCTACTATTAATACATTGCTTTCTAATATAAATGAAAAAAGAAATGAATTAAATAAAGAATTAGCTATTAAATATCTTGAAGAAATGATAGATAATAACGATTTAACTGAAGAAGATAATATTGATAAATTATATGAATTATTACCTTTAACTTATATTAATAAAGAAATAAAAGAAAGAATATATACAATTAAATTAAGTTTTTATGATATGGATATTGAAAATGAAGATATAACATTTGAAATAAAAGGAAAATATTTTATTATAGATACATTAATTGAAATAACAAAAGAAGTTTTAGAGCAAAATATAATATATAGAAATTTATATGAAATAGATGATGATGGTAAATTTGAAATATCAATATATGATAAAAATAATGTGTTAATTCGTACTTATGAAATTATTATAAGAGGGGATTTAAATAATGATAAAAACCTTGATTATACTGATATTGAGTTATTTAGAGATAAATTATTAAAAAATGATGAATTAGATGAAGTTGATTTATTTAAATTAGATTTTAATGGTGATTTAGAAGTTGATTTTGAAGATTTAATGATAGCAAATAATAAAGTTAATGGTTCGGAAGTTGATGTTACTACTACTGCAAATTATGTTATTACAACAACAAAAGAAGATAATAAAATATATTATACAATTACTTTAAAAACAGATAATGTAGTAACTGGTATATTATTTGATATAAATATATCTAATAATTTAGATTTTGATAGTATTACATATTTAAATGATAAATTAAAAGTTAATGATATTACTAATCCTACTAGAATAATGGGATTAGAAGATTTTATAAATGATGAAAGATTAATTACTCTTTGTTATGAAGATACTAAAGATATGGAAGAAGATAGTATATTTAGTATGGTTGATGTTATTTCTTATTTAAGTAATAAAGAAAAGATTAATATAAAAGAAATATCAAATGTAATACATAAAAAAGTAGTTAATGTTGAATTACCAAAAGAAGAAGAAGCAAAAGTTATTTATGTAGATAATAGTATAAATGATGATAGTAATAATTCGAGTAATAATCCTTCTAAAACTCCAGCAAATGATAATAGACAAGATGATAATAAGAATATAGAAGATAATAAGGAAAATGAAGAAAATTTATTACCAAGCATTCTTAAAATAGCATTAATTGTACTTTTAGGAACATTAATAGTTTATTTTATGAATAGAAATGAAAAAGAAGAAGAATTAAATTTTGATGAAGAAAAAGATAAAACAAATCAAAAAGAAAATAAATAAAGATATAAAAACTAGATAAGGCTTATTCCTTATCTAGTTCTTTTTTTGCTTTATCGATTTCTTTTTTTAAATCTTTTTCTACTTCTTTAATACTTTTTGTTTTATCTTCTTTTTCTAAGATTAGTTTTTTATTTACTTTTTTAACTTCTTTAGTCCATTCAAGATTATTATCTTTTTTCTTTTTATTAGATTTTATATCATCATCTAAAATAGTTTTTTCTTTATCTTTTTTCTTATGTTTTTTATTTTTGGAAGCCGCAACAATTATTATTAATATTCCAAATAAAACAGATAATCCTGACATAATGTAAACTAAATATTTAGTTTCTTCTAATTTTTCTTCATATAATTTAATTAAATCTTTATTAAATATTTGAATTGTTCCTTCATTTTCTTCATACATATATAGATTAGTAGCAGAAGTTTCAATATTAGTAGCATAGAATAAATAATAGTTATTTGTTAATTTATATGCAGTTATTTCATTATCATTTATATTTATTTTTTCACTTTCTAAATTATCAACTTTTTTATCAATAATATTTACTTTAACCATGTTAAATATCATTTCTTGGTATAGAGTATAAGAGTTATCTTCTTCATTGTAAATATATAAATTACTATTACCATCATTATCTTTTAAACCAATTAAAGTATAATTAGTAGTTTCATTATATAATGCAGGTATTTTAGTATCATTAATAGTTATTTCTTTATTAGTAAATAATCCTGATTCTGGGATTTTTAAACTTGATTTTCTTTTTATGATAGTATAAGTATTATTATTTATTTTAACGTCAATAGGGTTTTCATCTAAAACAGTTACTTTAATTGTATAAGTTTTTTTAGTTCCTTTTTGACTTGTAACAACTATATCAAATTTATTTTCTCCCTCGCTAACTTTAAATTTGCCAGTTCCAACAATATTAGCAGTTGAGTCTTCTTTTGTAGCATTAATAGTTATTTCTTCAACTGAAGAGGGGACTTTAACAGTGTAAGTCAAAGTATCTTTATTAAATGTTTGTTCTAAATTATAATCTGTAATAGTTAGACTTTTTAAATTATTATTTGTTGAATAAGTAACAGGCTTTGTAGGTTCAGGGTTTTTAATTGTAACAGCAGTAGGATCAACAGTAGTTGTAATAGGCTTTTCTGTATCTATTGATAATATTGAATAAGATTTAACAGATATTCTTGAGTATCCTGTTGCGATAGCTTTAAATGTAAATGTTTTAGCACTTAGTGTACTAAAAGCATTATAAGCACAATATCCATCATGGCAAGATGCAGTATCGTGTTCACTTATTAATTTTATCTTTGATGAATCATAATCAAGTGTATACTCACATAAACCTATTTTTTCACTTGTTTTACTTACACATTTAACTGTTACTGTAAATGTACTACCTGGACTAGGTTTTTTATTTGATGTACATATGTCATAATAGCCACTTGCTGCTTTGACATTTAAAATAGGCATTATAAATAACCCTAAAAATAAATATATAATTTTTTTCTTCATAATTTTCCTCCTTTATTTTAATGTAATATATTTTAATATATGTTTTTGAATTCTAAGCATATCAACAGGACTAACACTGTTATCATAGTTTGTATCACATGCTTCATAATATTCGTCTTTTAATGTAGTATATTTTAATATATGTTTTTGAATTCTAAGTAAGTCAACTGCAGTTACTTTACCATCACCATTCGTATCACCTTTGATAACAATTGTGTATGTCTTTTCATATGAATTATTTTTAATAGTTATTTTATCACCAGTTTTTAAAATACTATTGTTAGGTGAATTATCTTTATTTGTAATAGTTATACTAACATCAGTATTAGCTTGTTTTATAAGATTAATAAGATATGAAACATTTTGGTTTTCCCCAATTCCACTTAAATATAAATCATTAATTTTAACATCAACATCTTTTAAGATATCTTCAATAGGCAAGTCATCACTTGTTTCATTATCTTTTCTTATTAGTTTTACTTTATATGTTTTTTTACTTCCTGTTTCACTTGTAACTATAATTTCAATTACTTTTTCTTTTTCTTCTTTAGCAAGTGTTACTTCACCAGTTCCACTTATTGTTGATTTATTAGATTTACTAGTGGCTTCAATTTTAATTTTATCTAAATTTGAATTAATATAAACTTCATATTCAACAACATCACTATCAAAATTTTGAAGTTTTTCATTATTTATGGAAATTGATGTTAAATTATTATCATTATCACCAATGATAGGGTGAGTTGTAAATTCTTCAGGCATATCTTTATATACTGGAATAATAAAGGTAAATTCTTCATTTGTTAGTTTTAGTTTATCAATATATGTATTATAAGAATTTAATGCTTCGCTAGCTGGAGCAATTATATTAGCCATGTATTGATGTGTATAAGAAGGGAAGTGGGCTTTATCACTTGTATTGAATTTTTGATAATATAATGTATTTTGATTATTATTTATATATGCTGTAGCAATAAATTTACCACCATAAACAATAGCTTTTTCTCTTGTATCCCATGGTGTTCCCTCATAACTATCAACAAGTCCTGCTGCAACAGCAATACCACGTGTTACAGCACTACTTGTATAATTATCTTGATAAGCACCAATATTATAAAAATTATAAAAGCCATCTAAGTTATTTGATCTATATTTTAGACCACCAGTTGAAGTGGCTGTTCCTGTTATCGCAGCATAACTACTGTTACTTCCACCTTCTTGAATAGTCCTAGCAGCTAAGTGAATTGGGCTTGCTCCATATGTTCCTGCTTTTAAATAATAGTTAATATATTCATCATTTGCTAAGTAACTACTTCCAAACATGTTTTTTAAAATAACATTATAATTTTTATAATCTTTATCATAATTTAACTTTTCAAAAACAAAGATATTTTTTTCTGTTAAATAATTTCTTGGATCAAGAAAAAATGCATTAACTGGACTACTTACCGTATACCAATTAGGGTTTTCTCTTATTGTATTTGATGCTCTATAGGCACTTTCATTTGTTTGAAGAGCATTTTTGTTAGTTTCGCCATTTACAACAGTTGTAAAACTTTTATTAACCAAATCAGCTTCAAAAATAAAGTTTGGATATTTTTTATGTAAATAAGTTAAAAAAGGAATATAACTATCAGGAAAACCTTTTTCTTTTAATACTTTAGCGTATTCTTCATCAGTTGTCGTAATATCTTCATATTTACTAATTAGTTTTGAATAAACATAACCTGTTCTTCCATTATAATAACTTATCTTAGACCAATTGCCACTTTTTTGAATTACATTTACTTCAGTTCCTAAATAAATTCTGTCAATTGATGTTCCCCCAGGAGTAGATCTAACTGTAGCATAATCTTCATTTATTCTTGTACCATAAACTGTGTTTGTAAAATATAAATCATATTTAGTAATACTAAGTAATTCACCACACATATAATTATTAGTGTTATTATTAAAATATACTTGATACCAATAAGCACATTCTTTTTGTTCTTTGATATCACTATTAATAAATTTTTTATCACTAACTAAAGTAACACTTTTACCATATGCTAAATAACCAGTTTTATTGTAATTTGTACCCGCGCCACTTCTTATATTAACACCATCTTTATCAATAACTGTACCAATGATAGTGGAAGCAAATACATTTTGCATAATTAATATATTAATTAATATAAATAAATATAGAAATCTTTTCTTTAACATAATTACCTCCTTATTATCATATATAAGTAATTATATCAAAAATAACCAATTTTAGATATAGTATATAATTTTTTTTTACAAATATTTTACATTAACATGACATAAAATTTAATATAAAACTACTTGCTATAAAGAAAAAGTAATGTTATAATTAATTTGTTCTTATTTGGGGCTATAGCCAAGCGGTAAGGCACGGGTCTGCAACACCCTCATCACCAGTTCAAATCTGGTTAGCCCCTCCAAATAGATTATTTAAGTATCGATTTTTAACATTGATACTTTTTTTATTAATTTTAGGCGTATTTTAAAAAGTAATATGATATACTTATATAAAGGAGAATATATATGAAAAAAATATTAATTTTATTTGTAACTATTATAAGTTTATTTTTAATAACAGGATGTGACACTAACAAAGAAAAAGACAAAACATACACCAACAAATATGAATGTTCAAGAAAAGAAAGTTTTACAACTAATCAAGTTTATTACATAACTAAAATAGAAAACTTAAATGAAATAGATAATGGAAAAACTGCTGTTGAAGTAGAATTTACTAGATCTTATGATTTTGATACTAAAGGGGATACATTACTAGCATATTATGATATAACAACATATAACTATCTTGTAGATTATGATATGAATGCTTTAAAAACATATTTTGAAAACACTTGTAAAACTATAGATAAAGATACTTATAAAAGTTGTAATGTTAGTTTAAATGATAAAGTTATTACTGTAATATCACAAGTAGATTTAGATTCCAAAACAAGTAAAGAATATTTATCTACAGTTTCTTTAGATACAATTAAACAAAACTATAATGAATCACCATATACTTGTAAATAAACTTCCATTTTGGAAGTTTTTTTGACAAATAAGTATATTTGTGTTATAATAACGAACAAAAAAGGGTGGGGTTTTGTATGATATTAGAAATATACTTAAATGGTAAAGCTAATAATTTCTTTGAAGTTGATAAAAAATTAAAGGCATTAATTGTAAAAAAAGATGAAAATATTTTAAAAATAATAAAAAAATCATTTGATGAATTTGATGAAATAGTAATAAATTCTTGCAAAGAAAGTAATTTTAATCAAATTAGTATGTTATTTAGTAGTAATAAGAAAATAATAATTGATAGTGAAAATGTATCATATTCAACTTTACAAAAATTAAAAGAAAAATTTGGTAATAAATTTTATGTAAGAAGTAAATATAATTTATATGAAGATGTTTTAGTAGATGAATATTTTGAAACAATGGATAAACTATATAAAATTAAAGAAGAAATAGAAACATATAATTTATCACCTTTAGAAAAAATAATATATATTTATGATTTAGTAAAAGAAAGAATATATAAAAAATCTTCTTTATCTGAAGCTTATTCAAGAGATTTAACTAAAGTATTAAAAGAAGATGAAATTGTATGTGAAGGATATTCTAATATAATGACATCTTTAGCTAATTTTTTAGGACTTAATACATTTGTTAAAATATATCATAATTTAGAAAAAACAGATGGTCATGCTACAGTTGGTGTTTATTTAAGTGACTTAAAATATAATATTCATGGAGTATTTGAATGTGACCCAACATGGGATAGTAAAAAAAGTATTGATGATGAAAAGTTTATAAATAATTATGCATGGTGTATGGAAAGTTTTAAAGCAAGTGAAAAAAAGAAAGAATATAAGCTTATTCCTAAAAATGATGATATGTTAGAAAGTATAAAAAAAGCATATCAAGATCTTTTTAATAAAAATATGGTTTATGAAATACTTAAAGGAACTTCTTTTAATATTTTCTATAAAAAAGCAAGTAACTTTTATAAAACAATTGGACTTTTTGATAAAGCAAATGAAGTATTAAATTTAATGGATACTTGTGAAATAGAAAATGCTAATGATATATATAACGATATATTAAATTATTTTAATATAAAAATAGAACCAACTAGTTTTATAAAGGCTTTATACAATGCAAGAAGATTTGAATATTTAAATAATCCAAGTGTTAGAAGATTAACATTTGATGATATAGAAAGATCTATTGTTAATAAGTATAATTTAAATATGATGTCAAGAATAATCTTTTTACTTGAATATGGTACAGTTGAAAGTATTATTTTTGGAGAAGATAATATTTATATAGATGATGAAATTTCTAAAATAGAAGAAGATAGTTTAAAATTAAGACTTTTATATGATTTAAGAACTATCTTAGAAAATTCTAGTTCAAGTGAGAAATTTAAAAGAATAAGAAATAATAAATAAATTAAATTTTTTAAAAAAATACTCTTGATAAAGGAGTATTTTTGTTGTATAATCTAGTAGTTATTTAAAAAGGTGTGGTAAAGATGGAAAAAATAATAAATGTTGCAATAGTAGCGCATGTTGATGCTGGAAAAAGTACATTAGTAGATGCTTTATTAAGTCAATGTGGAGCATTAAAAACAAGTGAAATGGATGTTCATCAAATAATGGATAGTAATGATCTTGAAAAAGAAAGAGGAATTACAATTTATTCTAAAAATTGTTCAGTTCGTTATAAAGATTATAAAATTAATATTGTAGATACTCCAGGACATGCTGATTTTTCTAGTGAAGTAGAAAGAATTATAAAAACAGTAGATACAGTAGTTTTAATCGTAGATTCTAAAGAAGGACCTATGCCTCAAACAAGGTTTGTTCTTGATAAAGCATTAAAACAAAATTTAAATCCAATTTTATTTATTAATAAAATAGATAAAAAAGATGCAAGAATTGATGATGTTGTTAACATGACATTTGATTTGTTCTGTGAACTTGGTGCAAATGAAAAACAACTTGATTTTCCAATTTGTTATGGTTCTGCTAGAGATGGTATAGCAAAGTATGAAGTAGAAGATGATAATAAGGATATTACACCAATACTTGATACAATTATTAAACATACAAGTTGTTATGAAGGCAATGAACAAGATCCAGTACAAATGCAAATATCAAGTTTAGCTTATGATGATTATTTAGGAAGACTTGGAATAGGTAGAATATCTAAAGGTGTTTTAAAATCAGGTCAAATGGTTGCTATTAGTAAAAATAATGGTGAAGTTGTAAATTCTCGTGTTGGTAAAATCTTCGTTAATGAAGGTATTATAAGAAAAGAAGTAAAAGAAGCAAGATATGGTGAAATTGCTATTGTTCAAACAATTAGTGATATATCAATTGGAGATACAATATGTGATATTAATCATATAAATCCACTTTCTCCGATTATTATTGAAGAACCAACTATGTCAATGAATTTCTTAGTAAATTCAAGTCCTTTTGCAGGTCGTTCAGGTAAATTTTTAACTAATAGACATATTAAAGAAAGATTAGATAGAGAATTAGAAACTAATGTTGGATTAAAAGTAGAAAGTCTAAATGGCGCAGATGGATATAAAGTGTCTGGTCGTGGAGAACTTCATTTATCAGTTTTACTTGAAGAAATGAGAAGAGAAGGATATGAACTTTCTGTATCAAAACCTGTTGTTTTATTTAAAGAAATTGAGGGTGTAAAATGTGAACCATTTGAAGAAGTTTTAATTGATTGTCCTAATGATTATGCTGGTACAATTATTCAAGATTTAAATGAAAGAAAAGGTAATATTGTTTCAATAACAAATGATGAAAATTATACACATTTAGTATTTAATTGTCCTACAAGAGGTCTTATTGGTTATAGATCAAGTTTTATAACAAATACTAAGGGTGAAGGAATAATGGTTAGAAGTTTTAAAGATTATGAACCATATGTTGGTCCTATTACAAGAAGAAAAAATGGTGTTTTAGTATCTATGGAAGATGGTAAAACAATGGCATTTAGTTTATATAATTTAAGTGATAGAGGAACTTTAATTGTAGATCCTGCAACAGAAGTATATAAAGGAATGATTGTAGGTATTCATAATAGGGATAATGATTTAAATGTAAACCCATGTAAAAATAAAAACTTAACTAATACAAGAGCAAGTGGTAGTGATGATGCTTTAGTTTTAGTACCACCAAAGAAATTTACTCTTGAAGAAGCATTAGAATTTATCGAAGATGATGAATATGTAGAACTTACTCCTGATGCAATTAGATTAAGAAAGAAAATATTAGATGAAAAAGAAAGATTTAGACAAAATAGATAACTAAGCTTAGGCTTAGTTTTTTTGTGCAATTATACCAAATATAAAAAACTTGTTAAAATTAATAAAAAATATTGACAACCGGGGGTGCTTTATATAATTAAGTTATAAAGTTAAAAATAGAAAGGAAGTAAAAAAAAACATATGAAAAAACAAAATATAATCATGGGGATAAGTTTTGTATTACTATTTGTAATGGTAATCGGAGTAAGTTATGCAGCATATAAGTTTAGTGCAGCAGGAACAAAAGAAAATGTAATATCAACAGGAACAATAAGTATGAGCTATAGTCAAAATAGTTTTATAGACTTAAAAAATACATATCCAAAAACAGATACTTATGCAATAGCAACAAAAGAAGATAAATCAAGTATGGAATTTAGTGTAAGTATGGAAACAAGTGGAACAAAACAAATAAATTATGTACTTGCTTTAACAGAAATACAAGAAGGAGCAACATTAAAAAGTGATAAAGTAAAAATATACTTAGAAAAAGAAGGAAAAGTAGTAAATAATTTTGAAACAAATAAAGGAAAAACAATAGAAAGTTTTAAAAACAAATATATTGAAGGATTAATAGATAGTTATGCAATATATCAAGATATCTTAACAACAAGTAATAAAACACATCATTATACTTTAACAGCATGGATAGATGAAAGTTATATATTACCAATAAAAAATGAAACAACTACAACAAAAGAAACAAACAAAGAAACATATAAATTTAAAGTAAAAGTAGTAGGAGTAGATAGTCCAATTACTATAGAAGAAAAATCTAGTGTAACAACAGGAGCAGATACTTTAATAGCATTAACAGATAATAAAGATAACAGTGGACTTTACACAATAACACATGCAAAAGATTCAACCCTTCAAATAGGAAATGATAAAGATATAACAGAATATAGATATAGGGGAGCAAGTCCAAAAAACTATGTAACATTTAATAATGAAGTATGGAGGATACTTGGAGTATTCCCAACAGATGATGGAACAGGAAAAATAGAAAACAGAATTAAACTAATAAGAAACGAAAGTATAGGGGATAAATATTGGAATACAATCAGTTCAAATAATTGGACTACAGCAACATTAAATACAGAACTTAATACAACATATCTAAATAGTTTAGATAGTACATCAAAAAATATGATAGGAAATACAAAATATTATTTAGGAGGAAAAGAAGTAACTTATAATAATGGATATGCAGATACACCATTACAATTTTATTCATATGAAAGAAAAACACAAAATACAACAAGTAATGAGTTCTACTATGGAACAAATCCAAATAGTTGGGTTGGAAAACTAGGATTAATGTATTTAAGTGATTATGGCTATGCGAGTAGTAATTGTGAAAATAAAAAAATATGGGATGATTCTAACCCATCAAATGATATAAGAGCATGTAACGGTACAAACTGGTTATACAATATAAAGGCTAATGAGTGGTTATTGCCTCAGGATGCTAGCTACAGTAGCGATGCGTTCCTTGTCGGTTCGGATGGGTTTGCGAACTACGGCTATGTCCGCGACGGCCAGTTTGCCGTTCGGCCAGTCCTATATCTAATATCTTCCGTACAAATCACCGGAGGAAATGGAACTTCAAGTTCACCATATACACTTGGATTATAAAAAATAGGGTAAAATAGTTAATTCGACAAAATATGATAAAATTTATGGTATTGAATTTTAAATTTTACTTAAGATGAATTTTAAAAATTCATCTTTTTTTATGTTCTAAAAGTTAAAATTAGCCATTTGCAAGGCTTTTTTATATATGTTAATGTATCTTTTTGAAAGGAGGAATATATGGTTAATCAAGTGTTTTTAATAGGAAGATTAGTTAGAGATCCAGAACTTTTTGAAACAGCAAATAAAACTGAAGTTGCTAAGATTACTTTAGCTATTCAAAAAGGGTATAAAAATCAAGATGGAATTTATGAAGCAGATTATATTAATTGTACTTTATGGCGTGGAATAGCTAAATCTATTTGTGATTATTGTAAAAAAGGTGACACAATTGCTGTTAGAGGAAAACTAGAATCTAATAGATATGAAAAAGATGGAAAAATGGTTTATTCTACTGATGTAATTGCAGAAAAAATAAGTTTTATTTCTAGTAAAAAAGAAGAAATAAAAAAAGAAATAGAATAATAATAAAAATATAAGTTATTTTGTTTAACTTATATTTTTCAGAGTGTAGACAAACCCCTAGATTTTTCTAGAG
>OLNZ01002268.1_pt1 | contig 11828 bp, 10 predicted proteins | sample 1672981 | NCBI WGS metagenome assembly OLNZ01 (sample SAMEA3136743, study PRJEB25190) | human gut metagenome | biome: human gut; feature: human-associated habitat; material: faeces | place: Austria | collected 2013
ACTGCATTCTTCTGGAGAAATCATCCAGCATCTGACGAACCTGTGTATTCAGCATTGCGTCCGGGATTTCCATCTGAGCGTTTTCGATTGCTTTATCTACAGCTGCATTTTCTTTTGCAGCACGTGCTTCTTTTTCTTTCTTTTCTGTCAGGTTCTTCTTGATGTCTTCTTTGTACTCTGCAAGAGTATCGAACTCAGAAGCATCCTGTGCAAAATCGTCATCCAGCTCTGGAAGTTCTTTTGCTTCTACTTTCTTAACGTCACACTGGAATACAGCTTCTTTGCCAGCCAGTTCTTTTGCCTGATATTCTTCCGGGAATGTAACTTTTACTTCTACGTGATCTCCGGCTTTAGCTCCAACCAGCTGATCTTCGAATCCTGGAATGAAAGATCCGGAGCCAAGTGTCAGCGGGTAGTCTGTTCCTTTTCCGCCTTCAAAAGCTTCACCATCAACAAATCCTTCGAAATCGATTGTTGTGATATCACCGTTTTCTGCTCCACGGTCTTCTACTGTAACTGTTCTGGAGTTTTTCTCCTGTTCTTTCTTCAGTTCAGCTTCAACATCTTCGTCTGTCACTTCTGTTTCAGACTTCGGAACTTCTACACCTTTGTACTCACCAAGAGTAACTTCCGGTTTAACAGCAACTTCTGCTGTGAAGATGAAAGCCTTTCCTGGCTCAGCCTGTGTTACATCGATCTCCGGCTGGGATACGATCTCAAGGTCGCATTCTTCCAGTGCCTTGCTGTAATGTTCTGGAATCAGAGCGTTTGCAGCATCTTCAAGGAAGATTCCCTTGCCGTACATCTGCTCGATCATTTTTCTTGGAGCTTTGCCTTTACGGAATCCAGGAAGAGTGATTCTTCCTTTTGCTTTCTGATATGCAGCCTGCATAGCTTTCTCTAAATCTTCAGCAGAAACCTCGATTGTCAGTTTCGCCATGTTTTTTTCCAGTTTTTCCACCTGTAAACTCATGTTTCCTGTTCCTCCTTAATTTTCAGGTTAGACTTCCTATAATCGTAACTGATCCAGTTACTTATATTCTACCTATAATCTTTATCCCTGCGCCTGTTTCCTATAGTCCAGGCCCTGTATCTTCTCATTAAGAGATACAATTACAGTCATTATCGTAGTATAGCACAACGTTTTTAAAAACACCAGTATTTTTTATGAAAAAGCCCTGTTTTTCCTTTACTTTCGGCTATAAACCACAGATTCGGCAATTTCATCCGCCTTTTTTTCTCCCAGAAGCTGTCCGATCAGGCTAAGTGCGAAATCTACTGCCGTTCCAAGTCCTCTGCTGGTTGTCACATTACCATCTACAACAACGCTCTCCAGTGAACGCTCTGCACCTGCAAGGCCCTCCATGCAGGATGGATATGCAGTTGCTTTACGTTTTTCAAGAAAACCAAGAGATGCCAGCACGGTCGGTGCAGCACAGATAGCAGCTACTTTACCGCCCTTTTTGTAAAAGTCTGCGAGCAGGTCACGAAGCGGCTGATATTCATTCAGATATTTTGTTCCCGGCATTCCTCCCGGAAGTACCAGCATATCCGCATCCGTGAAATCTGTTTCTGCAAATGTAAGGTCCGTCAGCATAGTGATTCCATGTGAGGTTGTGATCTCTTTTGATTTCTTGATCGAAACTGTTTTTATATCAATGTCTGCACGTCGCATCAGATCCACCACAGTCAAACCTTCAATATCTTCAAATCCATCTGCCAGAAAAATATATACTTTTTTATTCATAGAAACCTCCTTATAAATAACATTTTTGAGCCATCCTTCTGTCATTCAGTATAGCATTTCCGTCCCAAAAGAGATATACTAATCCACAAAATAATAAATCATTTTTCTCAAAAAAGGAGTCTCCAAGATGGAAATCGAAAGAAAATATCTTATAGAAAAAGAACAGCTTCCAAAAAATCTCTCTGATTATCCGTTTCACAGAATCGAGCAGGGATATCTCTGTACTTCCCCTGTCGTACGTATCCGCAGACAGGATGATGAATATTTTCTCACATACAAATCAAAAGGCCTCATGGCCAGAGAAGAATATAATCTTCCACTGACGCAGGAGGCCTATGAACATCTTAAACCCAAAGCAGATGGGCTTGTTATCTCCAAAACTCGTTATCTGATTCCTGAAAAAGACGGGCTTACGATCGAGCTGGATGTTTTTCATGATGATTACGAGGGACTGCTGCTCGCAGAGGTGGAATTCCCATCCGAGGATGCAGCCAACGCTTACACCGCTCCGGCATGGTTCGGCCGTGATGTGACCTTCTCCTCTGATTATCACAACAGTACATTAAGTAAGGGCAGGAGATAATTTATTCTTTCTCATCTACATTCTCATCTTTATTCATATCTGCATGCTTTTTGACCGGAGCATGCGCCATATCGTCATCCTCTGTCATCAGAAACTTTCTGATGGCAAACAGGATTGCGATCGCGATCACACCGATCAGTGTCTGTGATGGTTTCATATGTTCCACTACCATCTGTCGGGCTGTTGCAAACATCAATACTTCAACAACTGTCTGTGCTGAATGTCTGCAGAGCATCTTTACAAACTCAACTCCGACTACCAGAGATAACCCATTTGCAAGAAATGTTGTAAAGAAATCTATGTCCATGTCCATGATCGGTATTTCTGTGATCGTAAAGATCAGGCGGATCCCAGCCAGCGCGATCACAATCAAAATAATGATTGAAAGTACGATTTCCGTATAGCGCGCGACATTGTATATCCCCTCGTTGAAACATTTACGAACCTTGTGGTTTAACTCTTTCTGCATAAATCCTCCTGTTATTTAGAATACCTTCGTTGTCCATTTACTCATATCCCAGACTTCATTTACCACATCCTGGTAGAATTCCGGCTCATGACAGATCAGAAGGATGCTGCCTCTGTATTCTTTGAGTGCACTCTTTAAGGCTTCCTTGGCATCGACATCCAGATGGTTAGTCGGCTCATCCAGAAGCAGTACGTTTGTGTCTCTGTTGACCAGTTTGCACAGGCGTACCTTCGCCTGCTCCCCACCGCTCAGGACGCGGACCTGACTCTCAATGTGTTTTGTGGTCAGACCGCATTTTGCCAGTGCAGAACGCACCTCATACTGTGTATAGGAAGGAAATTCCTGCCACAGTTCTTCAATACAGGTTGTTTTGTTATCCCCCTTTACTTCCTGCTCAAAATATCCCAGCTGCAGATTTTCTCCACGTTCACAGTTACCTTTAAGTGAAGGAATCAGGCCGAGGATACTTTTCAGAAGTGTTGTCTTTCCGATACCATTTGTTCCGACCAGTGCGATCTTCTGTCCACGTTCCATAGTGAAATTCAGTGGTTTGGACAGTGGCTCATCATAGCCGATCACCAGGTCATGAGTCTCAAAAAGCATCTTGCCCGGTGTTCTGCCATAACGGAAATGGAATTCCGGCTTCGGTTTTTCCGCTGCCAGTTCGATCACATCCATCTTATCCAGTTTCTTTTGTCTAGACATTGCCATATTTCTTGTAGAAACTCTTGCCTTGTTTCTGGCAACGAAGTCCTTAAGTTCACTGATCTCCTGCTGCTGACGGCGGTATGCCGCCTCGAGCTGTGCTTTCTTGACTGCATAAACTTCCTGAAAATGATCATAATCACCTACGTAACGGTTCAGTTCCTGATTTTCCATATGATAAATGATGTTTACCACTTCGTTAAGGAATGGAATGTCATGAGAAATCAGGATAAATGCATTTTCATAATCCAGAAGATAACGTTTCAGCCAGGCGATGTGTTCTTCGTCGAGGTAGTTTGTCGGCTCGTCCAGAAGAAGGATATCTGGCTTTTCAAGAAGCAGCTTGCCCAAAAGTACTTTTGTTCTCTGACCGCCGCTTAAGTCTGTAACATCCCGGTCAAGCCCCAGATCCAGAAGTCCGAGTGCTCTTGCAACCTCTTCAACCTTGGAATCAATAACATAAAAATCATGCAGGGTAAGTTCATCCTGAATTGTGCCGAGTTCTTCCATCAGCACGTTCATTTCTTCCTCATCTGCACTTCCAAGAAGATCGCAGATTTCATTCATGCGCTGTTCTTTCTGAAGAAGTGGATCAAATGCAGATTTCAGTACTTCCTGGATCGTCATTCCTTTTTCCAGGACTGCATGCTGGTCAAGGTATCCTGCGTGAACATTTTTTGCCCACTCTACTTTACCTTCGTCCGGCATCAGTTTTCCTGTCACGATACTCATAAACGTGGACTTACCTTCGCCGTTTGCACCGACAAGTCCGATATGTTCTCCCTTAAGAAGGCGAAAAGAAACATCTGAGAAGATTGCTCTGTCACCAAAGCCATGGGTCAGATGTTCTACATTTAATATACTCATATAGTATTCTCTCTTTCATTTAACTGATCTATACGGACTGCTGTGCGTATTTGCACTTCTGCAATCCTGATATCTCGTATTATAGCCGAAGCCATATGGCGAATGCAACCGGTTTTATGTACAAAAAAACGACCATACATCATGTACAGTCGTTTTTTACAGATCACTCTGCTTTTATTCTGTTTCATTAAAGACCTTCTTATCCAGAACGCCGTTCTGATGTGCAACGATCGTTGTGCAGACAGCGTCACCGGTGATGTTGACTGCTGTTCTTGTCATATCAAGGATACGGTCAATACCCATGATAAGACCAATTGCCTCAACCGGAAGTCCTACAGAGTTGAATACCATCGTCAGGGTTACAAGACCAACACTCGGTACACCGGCAGTACCTACGGAAGCAAGTGTTGCTGTTCCGATAACCGTTACATAATCCATCGGGGTTAAGTGGATACCAAATGCCTGCGCCGCAAAAACAACAGCCACGCCCTGCATGATGGAAGTACCATCCATGTTGATGGTCGCACCAAGCGGAATCGTGAAGGAAGAAATCTTCTTGGATACACCAACCTTCTTGGAAAGGGTATCAATAGACATCGGAATGGTCGCATTGGATGTAGCAGTTGAGAATGCGAATGCCATAACCGGGAAAAATTTCTTGATAAAACGAATCGGATTCAGACCGGTAAAGATCTTGAGCAGGATCTGGTATACACCGAAACACTGGATTGCCAGGGCAAGCAGTACACCGATCATATACTTCGCCAGCGGAATAAATGCACTGAAACCGATATTTGCAAAGGTACGGCTGATCAGACAGAAAACGCCGATCGGGGCAAGGCTCATGATCATCATGGTCATTTCCATCATAATGTCATTGAACTGGCTGAAAAAGTTTGCTACGGTCTCTGCACGCTCTCCCATCTTCGCGAGGATCACACCTACGATCAGGGCAAATACGATAACCTGAAGCATACTTCCGCTCGCCAGAGAATTGATCGGGTTGTCCGGAATGATGTTGAGGATCGTATCAGTGAGTGACGTTGCTTCCATGGTTTCCACGGATGCCGCAGAACTCTGGATCGCACTCATGTCAAGTCCGACACCAGGATTGATCAGATTTCCGACACCAAGTGCAACGCAAACTGCCATTGCAGTTGTTGCAAGGTAAAATGCCAGAGTTCTCACACCTACGGTTCCAAGCTTCTTGGTATCTCCGATTGCCATACTTCCGCAGACCAGAGAACAGAATACCAATGGTACGACCAGCATTTTCATCAGACGGATAAATCCCTGTCCGATAACATACAAAACGCCCTCAACAATGACATCTTTCTTAAAACTGCTGTCCGGCACCAGATAACAAAGCACGATACCGAGGATTGCACCTGCGATCAGCGCAATGAAGATCTTCGTTGTCAGACCAATGGCTTTTTTATTCGGAGTTTTTGTCTTTACATTTTTTTCTTTCATCTTAATCCTCCGTTCTTTCTTCCATATATTCTTTCAGTGATTCTTTCCATTCTGGCATATCATACGTTTCGATGATACGGAGAATAAAGTTATCCAGAACCGCATACGGTGGTCGGACTGCCGAAAGGTCTGACTGCTCTGTTGGAACAGCTCTCAGCTCTATATCCTTACCTGCAAGTTTTAAGATTTCCTGCGCAAATTCGTACCGGCTGCATACACCTCTGCATGTTACATGGTAGGTTCCATATTCGTTGGTGCTGATCAGATACATGATCATCTTTGCCAGGTCTTTTGCACTGGTCGGAGAACCAAACTGATCGGATGCAACAGAAAGTCCGTTTCCTGCTTCTGCCGCTGCCAGCACGCGGTTTACAAAGTTGTGTCCACCATGTCCGTACACCCAGTTACTTCGGATAACAAAATGCTTGTGCGTAAATTCTTTGACATAATTTTCTCCGGCTCTTTTAGATCTGCCATATACTGTCAGCGGATTGGTATCATCAAACTCTGTATACGGTTTCTTGCTCTGTCCGTCAAAAACATCATCTGTAGAAAGCTGCACGATCTTAGATTCACATTTACGGGCAACGATACTTAAGTTTCTTGCACCGAGGGCATTGACACGGTACGCATGTTCCGGGTTCGCTTCACACTCATCGGTGTCTGTGATACCAGTACAGTTGATGATGACATCCGGGCGGTTGACTGTACCGAAATTGATGACTTCATCAGTATCTGTAATGTCCAGTTCATCAAGATCCGTGTTCAGTGCTTCAATCTGCATTGGATCAAGCACATCATTCAGGGCGCGTCCAATCTGTCCGCTGGCACCTGCAATCCATACTTTTAACATATTATTCCTCCTTCATAAAAAGAGCGTTGATTCAGACAAAAAATCAACGCTTTCTCAATCTTTATATCCTTTAATATGTTACCAATTCAGCATTTCTCTGTCAAGAAAAAACACATGACAGCTCTGTATATATCATTATTTTGCTGTCAAAAATCTTCGAATTCCATCAGAAAGCCCTTTTACCGTCTTTTTCTGATAAGAAGCACTTTGCATCTTCCGGTCTTCACCCGGATTGGACATATATCCCAGTTCGATCAATGTTGTAGGAACCTTGCTCCAGTTGTTGCCGCTCATAGTATCATTTTCCCAGATATATTCGCGGCGGCATCCGGTCGCCTTTACATAAGAATCCAGAACGGCTTTGGAAAGTGCATAGCATTTTTTAACCATTTTACTTCCTATAAAACGATTGCGACGGCTGACGCTGATAGTCAGTGCACCATTCGCACTGGAAAAATCAACAGCATTTGCATGGATCCTGAGATATGCATCAGCTTTTGCCTTATTTGCTTTTTGGGCACGCTGTGCACAGCTGATTGCAGTCTTATTGTCTTTGCGAGTCAGGATTACTTTACATCCCTGTTTTTTCAGCTCTGTCTGGAGTTTTTTTGCCACCTGCAAAGTGAGCTGGTATTCATTTACTCTCGTTACACAACCTATTGTTCCAGAAACATCCTTAGCTTTGCGTTCTCCAGATCCCGGTCCTATCGGTTCCGTTCCTCTGGCAACTTTTCCAGAATGCCCCGGATCAAGCACGATCACCGGAGTCCAGACGCCTTTGCTGTTGATCTTTCTTCCCTGGATCGTGGTGTTGAATCTCATCTTGCCGGTCTTTTTATCAAAATAGCGGTATCTTTTTCCGGTATACTGCCATCCCGTATGCATGTTCCCTTTTGTATCAAAGCAGTAATAATCGTTTCCTATTCTGGAAAATCCTTTTTTTATCCTGCCATTCTGATAATATCTGCGTTTTCCTGATACCGTCTTCCAACCGGTATAGGAACTTAAGTTCTGCGCTGCTGCCTGAACTGTAGATATTTTGAACAGGCCTTGTTTTTCGTTCATCGCTGTTTCTGAGAATGTCCCGACTGTAAGCAGCAGGGTAAGTAAAATGCAGACAAATCTTTTGAACTTTTTCATACGTTTTCCCCTTCTTACTTTTATGATTCAGAATGCGTTCCAACTCGCTTGTCGGAATACTGCATAAGCTATATCAAGCGGAAGTCATCTCACATTTAATATGTTTTCTCATGACACTTTATTTTTTTCAAGTTGATCAGACATATTCCTGGCGAAATCGTACGGAATTCTATTTTTTATGCTTCTGCACTTTTTCTTACCACAAATCTATCAGCCAGTTTGTCAATTATCTTATTGCAAATTACGGTATAGGCCGAACCAAATACATTTGCGCCGATACGAAGTGCAACCGCAGCCGGCATTCCAAATAATCCTGCTGCGATGGACAATGCGCCAAAAGTATTGAATACTGTCTGCCATGCATATCCTGCTGAATATCCAACTCCAATTCCACCAATCATACCAATATACGGATACATTGACTCCGGAAGTACCAGGTACAGCACGATAAATATCGCACAGCCTACTATATTAAACTGCCATCTGCTTCCTGATCTTGCAACGCAGTCTTCTGTAAATGGAAGGCATACTGACATACAGGCAATTCCTGCCCACATAGCTCTTGGAAGTCCAAGAAGATTCATAAACAGCATCGCACTTGATACGATGAATGTCAGTTTCAGATACCACCTGCCACGCGCTGAATGAAGATCAAATTCTCGAAACAGATCAAGAAATGTTCTTCTGTACGGTCTGTTTTTCTGATTCTTGTAGAAAATGATCATACACAAGATCATACCTGCCGCAAGGCCTTCCACTCGCTTTATGTATGATGCTCCTGTCACATCGTAGCCAAGCAGAAGTAAATACCCCAGTACAAAAGTGGAATGATTGTACATGATCACATTGTGGCATCCAAGAATCATCAGAAGAAGAATTGCAATCACATTTACTGCAAATGCAGGTACTGGTGACAGTGTGTTTGCAAAACGTGGTGCCGTCATCAGAATAGCAAATATTCCGGCAATAGAGAGCAATCCATGTGATGTGCGGATTCCAAAGTCTGCCTGTCTGAGCACAAGCACCGCAAGCAGGACAGTTACACCTACGACACTGTTATCATTTCCAATAAACTTGCTATACAGCGATACCACCGCAACACAGAATATCATTACCAGATAGACTTTAAAATTATAGATTAAAATATGTCTGCGTTTTTCTTTCGGGTCAGTGGTGTTTTTGATCAGCTGCTTCGAACCGGTCGAGCTCAGCTGAAGTTCCTGATAAAAAGTCATAAAACTCGCTCCTTTCATACACCAGTACATCGTTTCGTAAATAACTATGTACTAGCTTTCAAATTATTTTTAACAAAGTGTAGAGAACTATACCGCAAAAGCGGCGAAAGGTCAAGAGGGGATTTTTTAATCCGGAAACCAGAGAGTATTGGGGGATAACAACTCCTTCTTTCTGATATTGTTCCCTAATGCCTTGGCAGTGCATCTTGAGCTACTCTTCAATAACTTTTGCGGATTACTTAATTCTTAGCAGTGCATCTTCATTCGCACTTTAATTACATTTGTAGATTACTTAGTTTTCAGCAGTGCATCTTCATTTACATAGTTAATTCGTATGCAGATGCCTTATTTCTGTCAACCATGAACAAACGCATCCTCAACTTGTATTTTCCATATTTTGAAGATGATCCCTAATAAGCAATTGTATCTTGTTTTTCTTTTTGGGGCACTTGAGGATGCTTGCAGCCTGGTAATTGCATCTTGCTTTTTCTTTCTATGGCACTTGAAGATGCTTGCTGCCCGGTGATTGCATCTTGCTTTTCTTTCTATGGCACTTGAAGATGCTTGCTGCCCGGTGATTGCATCTTGCTTTTCTTTCTATGGCACTTGAGGATGCTTGCAGCCTGGTAATTGTATCTTGCTTTTCTTTCTATGGCAATTGAAGATGCTTGCAGACCGGTGATTGCATCTTGCTTTTCTTTCTATGGCACTTGAGGATGCTTGCAGACCGGTGATTGCATCTTGCTTTTTCTTTCTATGGCACTTGAAGATGCTTGCCGCCCGATGATTGCATCTTGTTTTTCTTTCTATGGTACTTGAGGATGCTTGCAGACCGATGATTGTATCTTGTTTTTCTTTCTATGGCAATTGAGGATGCTTGCAGCCTGGTAATTGCATCTTGTTTTTCTTTCTATGGCACTTGAAGATGCTTGCTGCCCAGTGATTGCATCTTGTTTTTCTTTCTATGGCAATTGAGGATGCTTGCAGACCGATGATTGCATCTTGCTTTTCTTTCTATGGCAATTGAAGATGCTTGCTGCCCGGTGATTGCATCTTGCTTTTCTTTCTATGGCAATTGAGGATGCTTGCTGCCCGATGATTGCATCTTGCTTTTTCTTTCTATGGCACTTGAAGATGCTTGCTGCCTGATTAGTGTATCTTTATCTTGCTTTCTTTGCAAATTAAAGATACTTCCCTACAAATACTTGCATCTACAATTTGCTTTTCTTTGATCTGCAGATACCTTCTTATCCCAAATATCATCTTCATAGTAAAAATACTCATCATTGCAGATACTTTTCGTAGCAATTTAAAGTTCAGCTACAGTAGTTTATAAATATTTCTCTACTAATTTTTCTAATATATTCTGATTAAGCATACTTTGTTCCGTCTCAAATGTAAGAATCAATCGTTCCCCAGGATAAATCCCATTTTTTTGATATAATTCTATTTTTCGAACAGCATTTCTTGCATATTCTTGCTTATCCATCATCCCCTCATGTTCCCAATATATCTCTTTCCCTGTTTTTGAAGACAAAAATGTAAAGTCAGGATAAACGGTGCCATACCCCTTCAAATATAATGGTTTTTCATACTTATACAAAATATTCTGCCTGTAAAAATAATCTGCCAGAATCTTCTCGGATTTTGATCGTACTCTTTCTCCATTTTCAGTTAAAATCATAGGTGCGCCCTCTTGAAATTCTTTCCCTTGATATGGTGCTGCAAACCATTTTTGAAGATTATTCTCCCAGGTATCCTCAATTGGATTTATTAATTTCTTTCTGTCAGGATGCAAGGAATCATACATTTTTTTCATTTCCTCATCCGCATCTATTTCCAACATTTTATTTATTTTAGCAAGCTGCTCTTCTGCTATGTTTATGATGGAGCTATTGTATGCCTTTTGAGCCAATTGCTCTCTTAATATCAAATTTCTTTTCGGTATATAGATGCCATTTCTATCATGTACACAATGATAATAGCGGCATCTGTTTTTGTGCTTTGATATTCTGAGATTGCCTTCCGGCATATGCTCATTCTCTTTTTTTGCCTTTGCAATTATCTCTTCCAATCGTTTTTGCTCCTCACGTAAAGCATCTTTGAATTTTTGCATAAATCACTTTCTCCTTTATTGGTTTTATTTGTTCTCTCTCATTTAATTTACTGTTTTCCATTCGCAAATTTATAGCTTATTCAATTGCTATTTTTATAAAACTTAAACTATGACTCAACTTGATAGTCCTTAAATTTAAAGATACTTTTTTGTATCCTGTTATATCTTCATTTGCTTCTCAATTCCTCATGTAGATACTTTTGTTAATAATTGTGCATCCTCAACTATTTTCTCTATACTTTTGCAGATATTCTTCATATATCAGATACCGATAAATGCATCCTTAATTTATCTTGCCCTAAATCCGAAGATGCTTTACCATATTCAATTGCATCCTCATGTTATTTTTCCATTGTTTAAAGATACTTTATCATTCTCAATTGCATCCTCATGTTATTTTTCCATTGTTTAAAGATACTTTATCACTCGCGATTGTATCCTTTTCTTACTATTACTATGGTCCGAGGATAACATCCGCCATTAGATTTTATCTTTATTACTTTAACTTCCCTTTTGAAGATACTTTTTTGCTATTCTATTTTATTATTCAAGAATGCCATCGGCATTCTTGCTGCGAGATGCACATCATGCAATGCATGACATATTCTTCTGTGCATCTCTGCAATCCTGCCGGAGGCTA
>OLNZ01002270.1_pt1 | contig 11819 bp, 10 predicted proteins | sample 1672981 | NCBI WGS metagenome assembly OLNZ01 (sample SAMEA3136743, study PRJEB25190) | human gut metagenome | biome: human gut; feature: human-associated habitat; material: faeces | place: Austria | collected 2013
GCAGAAAAAGAGGGGTGTATAAAATATCACGGACAGCAAAAAGATATCAGACCTTTCTTAAAGCAGGCAAGCTGTATAGTTCATCCATCGTATTATCCAGAGGGAATGAGTAATGTATTACTTGAGGCAGCGGCAAGTGGAAGACCTATTATAGCTACTGACAGAAGTGGATGCAGGGAAACTGTAGATGATGGTGTTACAGGATATATCATTCCAATAAAGAATCTGGATAGTCTGGTTAAAGCTATTGAAAAAATTCTTTCAATGTCAGTTGAAGAAAGAAAGAATATGGGTTTGGCAGGACGTAAGAAGATGGAACAGGAATTTGACAGAAATATAGTTGTAGAGGCTTATTTAAATAGTTTAAAATATGAGATGGTGTGAATAAATGATATTTTATTTATGTATTTTAGGAATAGTGTTAATTACTTGTTCATCCATATGGATGGATATGAATATAAAGTCTAACGCGAAAACAGTTTCAATTAATAATGATAATAGATTTTGGATTGCCATATTATTGATGATTTTTATTGCAAGTATTAGATATGGTATAGGATATGATTATTATAGATATGTGGCGCGAGTAGAAGCTTTTAATTCTATAAATTATAGCAATAATTATGAATATATATCCAGATTTATTTTCTTTGTGGCTAATAAATTAAAAAATCCACAATTGGTATTCGTAATTTATTCAATAATTATATATGGGTGTATTGGTAAAGCGATAGCTGATTATAGTATAGATAAGAATGAAGCGGTTATTATTTATTTTTGTATATTTTATATAGAATCGCTTTCGACAATAAGACAGGCAGCGGCTGTAAGTGTTATTTTGTTAGGATATAAATATATAAAAGATAAAAAATTAATTAAATATATGCTTGTATGTATTATTGCGACATTGATTCATCAGTTTGCATTTTTTGCAATTGCAATATATTTTGTATATTACATAAGTACAACTGTTAATATAGTTGTATCCATAGTTGCATTTATTTTATCAAATTATATGCTTAATTACTTAGCCCCTAAATTTTATATATTTAGATTGCTATCAGTATATTTAAAACGAACTGATCAGAGTGGTAAAATTTGGCTTGTATTATATACGCTAATATTTATATATGTTTTTTTTATACTAATCTTAATTAAGAGAAAAAATAATTTGATTGATAAAGAAATAAAGAGATTGTTGAATGTAGTTTTTATAGGAACTATATGTCCATATGTGTTAGGAACAGGTAATGGACATAGAATTGGAGAATATTTTTTAATATTTCATATACTGTTACTTGCGTTATGCAATAATAAACTTAATAAATCAATGAAATACGCATTTAATATAATGATTATTATAGTGTATATTGGCTATTTATATACAACGATAAGAAATGGTCAATATTATATTCCATATGTATCAATATGGAATGTAAAGTAGGTGGAAAAAATGAAAAAAAAGGCAATATTAATTAATTATACAGGAAGAAAAGGCAGTGGAACGTGGGATGCCTACGGAATGGCAAAAGCATTAATAGCAAAAGGAATTTGTTGTGTTGGTGTATTTTCAAGTGATGTAGAAAATAAAAATGAAATACAAAAACTTGCTTTTGATAAGATTGTTTTTATACCAACATATTCTAATATGAAAAGTTTTATATTAGAATCATTGAGATTTTCTAAAAAACATAGAAATAATATTATAAAAGAATTTGAAAATTATAATATAGAAAACATCTATTGCCCTATGGACACACAATGGGAAAAGAAAATAAGTGATTGTTTTCCTAAAGCTAAAGTATATTTAGTATGTCATGAACCATTGCTAAAGAAAGGTGATAATTGGATAACGTATAAGATATTTAGAACTCATATGAAAAAGGCTGATGCTGTTATTGTTCATTCGAAGGTATTTATAGATGTAGTAAAAAGAATATCAAAAAAACCCACATATTATATGCCATTAGGACAAATTAATTATTATGGACAATATGATGATAAAAAAAGTATGGTAACCTATTCAAATAGTACAGTGAATTATTTGTTTTTTGGAAGAATAGCTGAAAATAAGGGGTTGGATATTTTAGCAGAAGCATATCGAAAAGTATATGATGAACTTGATAATAGTGTATCACTGAGTGTTATAGGAAACGGAGATTTTTCATTATATGAAAAATTATATCGGCACTTAAGCAATGTAACTATTATTAATAGATGGATAGAAGATAGGGAAGTTGAAAGCATTTTCCTGGGACACAATTTAATACTTATATGTCCTTATAAGGAGGGGTCACAGTCAGGGGTTATTCAGGTAGCTAGAGATTATGGAATACCAATGATTGTTACTAATGTTGGCGGTTTATCAGAACAAGTGGAAAATGAAATTACAGGATTAGTTACGAATGTTGATGCCGATGAAATAGCTGCTGCAATGATACGATTAGCAAATGATAAAGAATTATATAATCAAATAAGTAGAAATGAAAAAGAAGAAGCAAAGAAATATACTTGGGAGAATTCAGCTGTATATTTAATTGATATTATGGGAGAAAAAAATGAAAATTAGTTTAATTATTCCTGTTTATAACAAAGAAGATTTTGTAGTTCGTTGTATAGATTCTTTAATAAATCAAACATATGAAGATATTGAAATTATTGCAATTGATGATGGATCGACAGATGATTCATTAAAAATCTTAAATGAATTAGAGAAAAAAGATCAAAGAATGAAAGTGTTTCATCAAGATAATGCAGGTGTTAGTGTAGCTAGAAACAGAGGCTTATTAGAAGCAACAGGTGATTATGTTTATTTCATTGATGGAGATGATTATTTAATTAAAGATGCATGTGAAAAAATGATAAAAGCTACAAATAATGGTATTTATGATATGGTAATCTGTAAATATCAAATAGAAAATTCAAATGGAAGAGTAAATGTTCCGGTAGAAATTAATAAACAAGAGTGGGATACTGGGACAGAAAAAGCAGTTATAGATTTTTATTATACAGGGAGAAAAATAGGAACAGGAATTGCAAATAAAATGTTTTCAATGAAAATAATTAGAGAAAATAATTTACAATTTCCTAAATTAAAAATTGGAGAAGATACGATTTTTATTATAGAATTTCTGAAAAAATCAAATAGATGGTATTTTATAAACGATGTTTTATATTCTTATTGTATGAATAATGACTCGGTTATGCATACAGTTGATATATCTATTGTTGATAATATGATAGAATTAATGAATGCTTATAATAATACGATAGTGGGTTTTGAAGATATTAAGGAAGCAAGAATTGCAATTTCTACATTTTGTGTAAGAGATGTTTTTACTATATCAAAATTTGCTTATAATAGTAAAACGAAATTTAAAGATAGATATAGATGGTTTAGAAATGAAATGAAAAAAAAGGAGATATATAACTTTATAAATGAGGCAAATATATCAAAACTTTCTTTTAAATTTAAAGTTGTATATTGGTGTTGGAAGTACAAATTGCCATTAATGATAGTATTAATGGTTAAGATGTATAAATTAACAGTTAATAATTAATTACAAATTCGGATAAGAAATAAAAGGAGTTTAGCTATGAAAACAAAAATTTTAGCAATGTATTTGCCACAATATCATACATTTAAGGAAAATGATGAATGGTGGGGAAAAGGACATACAGAATGGGTAAGCTGTAAAGCATCTAAGAGTTTATATAAAAATCATTATCAACCAAGAATTCCGTTAAATAAAAATTATTACGATTTATCAACGGTAGATGAACAGATAAAACAGGCAGAGCTTGCTAAAAAATATAGTATATATGGATTTTGTTATTATCATTATTGGTTTAATGGAAAAATACTGATGCAAAAGCCGTTGGAAAATATGTTAAATACACCAGAAATAAATATTCCATTTTGTATTTCGTGGGCTAATCATACATGGACCCAAAGCCCTAAAAAATCAGACCAAAAAAGGGTGCTGATAAAACAGGAATATGGAGATGAAAAAGATTGGATTAAACATTTTAATTATTTATTAAATTATTTTAATGATGATAGATATATAAAAATTGATGGGAAACCAATGCTTATAATATACGATGCTAAAGGTATAACAGAGTGGTCTAAAATGCAAAAATGTTGGAATAAATTGGCTGTAGAAGCTGGATTTAGTGGAATATATTATGTATCAACAATAAAATATGAAAACGAAATAGAAATTACAAGTAATATGAATTTTGATGCTCAATTTGAATATCAGCCTACATATGCATTATCAAGAGGTAATTTTTTGAATTATGCTTGGTATGCAAATATTAAAAGAGTTGTTTGTAGAGATATTATACATAGGCCTTGCGTGCTTAATTATGATAAGGTTTGGAAAAGAGTTTTAAAATCAAATCATAATGGACAATTAAAAACATTTTTAGGTGCATACAATGATTGGGATACAACAGCTAGATGGGGCAAGGCAGGAATTGTTCATCAAGGAGCTAGTCCAGAAAAATTCAAAAAATATTTTCAGATGCAATATAAAAGGTCAAATAATTTAAAAAATGAATTTATGTTTTTTACAGCTTGGAATGAATGGAGCGAAGGAGCATATTTAGAAGCTGATGAGAAGAATAAATATGGGTATCTTGAAGCAATAAGAGATGTTGTAAAAAATGACGGGAATAAATAATATGAATAAAAGAGAATTTAGAGATTTATTTCCAATGATATGTGAAATAAGGTTGTTTGTCAAAAAATGTGAATTTCAAAGAAAATGGAGAAAAGCAAATAAACATAATCAGACTAGAGTTGAGAGTATTTTTGACATTAGCAGTGTTAAAGTTGGAAATGGCACATATGGTATTATTAATACATTAACTTATAATAAAGGATATCATCTAGAAATAGGAAATTATTGTTCAATTGGACCAGATGTAATGTTTATGTTGTGTGCAGAGCATAATGTATTAAATGTATCTACATATCCTTATAAAGCACAATATTATGGTGAGCCAGAAGCAATATCTAAAGGAAATATTGTTGTAGAAGATGATGTTTGGATAGGTGCAAGGGCGATAATTATGTCGGGAGTAAAAATTGGACAGGGAGCTGTTGTAGCGGCTGGAGCTGTTGTAAGTAAAGATGTTCCTCCTTATGCTATTGTGGGGGGTGTTCCAGCCAAAATTATTAAATATAGATTTGATGATAATTTACGTTTTTTATATAAGAAAATAGATTATTCTAAGTTAGATATGGAATTTATAATGACACATATTAATGAATTGTATGGTGAATGTCAAAATATAGCTAAATTTCCTATAAAGGGAAAAGATAATTGAACTTTATATGATACTGTTTATTTTGATAGATGTAAAGGATTACATAAAATATTGAAAGTAAATATTAATTTTATTTTGATAATTAGGAGTAATTAAATAATTGTGAAAGAAAAAAGTATAAAAATAAATGCGGTTTTAAATGTGATAAAGACTATTTCGAGCATTATATTTCCGTTAATTACATTTCCATATATTTCTAGAGTATTGATGCCAGATAATGTAGGAAAGGTGAATTTTGGCTCTTCATTTGTATCATACTTTTCACTTATTGCATCACTAGGAATTACTACATATGCTATTAGAGAATGTAGTGCAAAAAGAAAAAATAAAGAGAAATTATCTAGGACAGCATCTCAGATTTTTTCAATAAATGTTATTACAACTATAATTGCATATGTATCAATGGCAATAATTTTGCTATTATTTAGAAATTTAGATTCATATAGAACACTTATTATTATTCAGAGTACAGCTATATTGTTTGCTACATTGGGATGTGATTGGCTGAATTCTGCAATGGAAGATTTTGCTTTTATAACTGTACGAACAATTGCATTTCAGATTATTTCACTTGTGTTAATGTTTGCATTTGTACGTAAGCCAAGTGATTATATTACTTATGCTGCAATTACGGTTCTTTCATCAAGTGGTGCTAATATTATTAATATTTTTTATAGAAAAAAATATTGTACCGTCAGATTTGTTAGACAAATGAATTTAAAGAGGCATTTCAAACCGATTCTTCTTTTGTTTGTTATGTTATTGGTACAGACGATATTTAATAGCGCAGATGTTACAATGCTCGGATTGATGAAGGGCGATTATGAGGTAGGACTTTATAGCATAGCAGTAAAAATAACAAATTTGGTGTGTCAATTAGTGAATTCAATATTGTGGGTAGTATTACCGCAATTAACTAAATTGTTTATAGATGAAGATTTTGAAAGAATAAACGTAACGTTAAGAAAAATTTTTCAAGGATTTATTTCTTTAGGATTTCCGTGTGCTGTAGGTTCTATTTGCCTTGCAAATGAAATAGTTGTAGTGGTTGGTGGACAGGAGTATAAAAATGCAGCTACATCGCTTATTATTTTAATGGTTGGTTTTGTTTTTAATCTTTTAGGTGGTTCATTTTTAGGTAATATGATTTTACTTCCATCAAATAGAGAAGCTGTATTTATGAATATTTGCACAATAGCTACACTTATTAATGTAATATTGAATTTTATATTAATTCCTAAGTTTGGAGCTGTGGCTGCATCAATTACAACAGCTTTTTCATATTTAGTAATGTTGATTTTATGCATTATTACGGTTGATAAAAGAATACAATTAAAAGGGATAAAGAATAGTATTACTAGCTCAATAGTAGGTTGTTTTGTGATTATTGTTTTATGTGGAGTTATAAAAGGATTATTTTATAGAGAAATTACTATTATAATGTTAGGTATTTTAAGTAGTGTAGTATTCTATCTATTAACTCAAGTTATTATGAAAAATGAATTTGTATGTGAAATAATTAATTCAATAAATAATCGGAAAAAAAGTTAAAACAATTCAATATGGTATAAAAATATGAATAAAATTAGATTAAAAATATTAAATATAGTTACAAAATTAAGATATAAGCTTTCTGCTTATTTGTATACAGTTTTTTTTGTGTTGAAAAATAATATTTGTGAAAAATACTACATATGTAGTAGAGGAATTGGAGATACAATTATATTTTTATCGCGCTTAAATAATTATTATGATAAGTATGGTAAGAAAGTAAATATAATTATTGCAGAAAATCAAAAATGTTTGATTAAACCATATAAAAATTATATAAATAAAAGCATTGTATTGCCAACCTCAAAAATTATTTTGTTAACAGAAATGGTTTATAATTATAAAATATATGAAAATAAACTTCAATTTATTCTACCATCAGATGCAGAGAAATTATTATCTAAAAGTAATTTGTTTGATTTGATGGGTTCAACTCTTGATATTACAGGGGATGATTTTGAACCACCAAATTTTGATGAATTGGATGTTAATGATGTTTTTGTTGGAGAGTTAGAAAGTCTAAGAGATGAAAAATATGTATTTTTGGCACCTGCTTCAGTTTCAGTTTCACAAATAGAACAAAGTGTGTGGAAAGAAATAGCTGATATATGTAAAAAATACGGATTTATTGTTGTAGAGAATGAAAATAAAAATTATCAGCAAAAAATAGGAGATATTGAGGTGTTTAAATCGATTGATGAAACATATTTAATTGCAAAAAAAGCATCATTTATTATTAGTGCCAGAAGTGGTCTAAGTGATTTGTTAGCTTATACGAAATCACCAATGATGGTTATTTATCCTAATAAATGGAGTTTAGAAAAATTTACTTTTAGTAAAATGCCATTTTCTCGACATATAATTGAAATAGTTGAGGATGGTAAATTAATACAAATTGTGGAGGAAATGTTATGTCATTGAATTACATTATAGTTCAGGCGGGTGGTAAAGGAACAAGAATGGAGTCATTAACAGCAAATAAACCGAAGGCTTTAGTTCCAATTGATAATTTACCAATGATTTTTCATTTATTTAGAAAGTATCCAAGTAAAAAATTTATTATTATTGGTGATTATAAATATGATGTTTTGGATAGATATCTAAAAGAGTTTGCAGAGGTGGATTATAAAATTGTATGTGGAACTGGACATACAGGTACATGTGCAGGTCTTAAAGAGGCGATTGCTTATATACCTAATGGTCAGAGGTTTATGCTTATTTGGTGCGATCTAGTATTATCAGATGATTATGAAATACCGCAAACAGAAAATAATGTTATTGGAATTTCTAAAGATTTTCCTTGCCGTTGGAAGTATGAAAATGGGGAATTTAAAGAAGAGAGAAGTCAAGAATTTGGTGTAGCCGGACATTTTATATTTAAAGATAAATCATATTTAGAAGATTTGCCGGAAGATGGAGAGTTTGTTAAGTGGCTTAAATCGAAAAATTATAAATTTGTTGAGCAGGGATTATATCACACACACGAGTATGGGATTTATGATCAGTGGGAGAAACTTCCAAAAACAAAATGCAGACCTTTTAACAAAACTTGGGTAGATAATGGTAAGTTTTATAAAGAAGGTATTGATAAACAAGGAAAAACTCTTGCAATTAGGGAAAATGCTTGGTATGAGGCATTAAAAGGAAAAAAATTTAAAAATCTGCCTCAAATTTATGGATATAATCCTCTTTGTATGGAATATATAGATGGTGGAAATATCTATGAATATTCTGATATTTCATTTGAACAGAAGAAGATTATTCTTAAGCAGATTGTAGATTGTTTGAATGAAGTACACAAATTGGGAAGTATCCCAGCAGATGAAGAAAGTTTTAGAGTTGCTTATATTGATAAGACATATGATAGGTTAAAGAAGGTTAAAAATTTAGTTCCGTTTGCAAATGATGAGACTATTATTATAAATGGGAAGAGATGTCGTAATGTTTTTTATCATAAAGAACAACTAGAACATATGATCATGAAGTATTTACCAGAAGAATTTAAGTTGATTCATGGTGATTGTACTTTTAGTAATATGATATTAAAAGATGGAGATACCCCTATTTTAATTGATCCACGAGGATATTTTGGAAAAACAGAACTTTATGGTGACGAAGCATATGATTGGGCTAAGTTATATTATTCTCTTTTTAGCAATTATGATCAATTTAATCTGAAAAGGTTTAGGTTACATATTGGAGATAACTCTGCAGATTTGGAAATATATTCAAATAATTGGGAAAAATTAGAAGATTACTTTTTTGAACTGTTGGATGGTAAAGTTACAAAGTTGCAAATGAAGTTATATCTAGCAATTATATGGCTGAGTTTAACAACATATGCCTGGGAAGATTATGATTCTATTTGTGGTGCATTCTACAATGGATTGTATTATCTTGAAGAGGCTTTTTCTATGACAAGTGCATATGATTATTATTTCGCTTCAGATGGAGAAGTCATTATGACAGCGTTACAGTCAGTTGATATTCAGGAAATGGATAGATTAATTGATGCCTGTGAAAAAACAATTAAATCAGGAAATAAAATAATTGCATCGGGATTAGGAAAAAATGTTCCAATTTGTGATAAATTTGTTGGAACAATGCTTTCATTAGGGCTTAATGCTAATTTTTTGCATACTAATTCTGCTGTACATGGCGATATGGGAATGGTTAAATCAGGTGATTTGGTTATTATTTTAACTAAGAGTGGAGCAACCGCAGAGTCTGTATATCTTGAAGAGCTATTAGAAAAGCGAGAGGGGGTTCAACTTTGGCTTTTGAGTTTTAAGAGAGAAAGTATATTAGCAAAAAAAATGAATAATAAGATAATTATTGATTTGTTACATGAAGGTGATATGTGGGATGTTGTTCCAAATCATTCAACAACAATTAATCTGATTATTTTACAAAAAATTGCTATGGAACTAGCTAAGAGACTAAAATTGGATTTGTATAAAAACTTTAAGCCTAATCATCCAGGCGGAGCAATAGGAGCATCTTTAAATAATGAATAAATTAATTTTGTCAACACTAGCACATACTTGGATATTGGATCTTGATGGTACAATTGTAAAACATAATGGATATAAGTTGGATGGAACAGATACTCTTCTTGAAGGCGCTAAAGAATTTTTGGAAGATATTCCTGAAAAAGATATGATAGTATTCTTGACATCAAGAACTGATGAGTATAAGAATAAGACGATAAATTTTTTGAATGAGAATAAAATAAGATATGATCATATAATTTTTAATGCACCATATGGCGAGAGAATATTGGTTAATGATGATAAGCCGAGTGGATTGCATATGAGTATAGGAATTAATAAAAAGCGTGACGAAAAATTGTGTATTAACATTGAGGAAGATTCAATGCTTTGATCAGTTAATTTTGGAATATGGTTGTATTATAAATATTATGACGATGGATTTATTATTCCAAACATAATGTGATAATTAATTTGTATTAGTTGTACTGTGTGTTATTCAATTGTATAGCTAATACAAATTTTTTATGTATAAATATATTAATGATAAGAAATATGATATTATAGATTAAGAAGCAAGGTAAACGCTCCAACCCATGTACCTACAAATCCCCCGAAAAATTTGATATAACCATAATAATCCAGTTGCACAAGTTGTACTATTTTAACAAATTGTACAATTCGTACAATTATCACAAATTTTTCAGGAGGTTATAATTATTGAATGCTAAAGAGCTGGAAACACAGAACAATCTTAAAAAGTGGGCAGCCATAATAAAGGAATGCCGTTCAAGCGGCATGAAGATACATCAATGGCTTGAGATAAACAACATATCAAAAGACCGGTATTACTACTGGCAGAGAAAGCTCAAAGAAATATGTATTGATACACTTGAAAGACAGGCAGCTACATTTGTGGAACTTCCTGTAACTAAAGAAGTCCCGGCATCAACAGAATTAACTGTTACACATACTATATGTGAAAACAAAAATGATGGCTGTTCTTTTAAAGATAATACAATAGCTGCTGTAATAAAAAACAATGGAGTTACATTTGAAATCACTAATACTGCTACATCTGATTTTATAAAAAATCTTATAGAGGCATTTAATCATGCTTAATGATGCAGCTGGTTTTAAACGCATATTTATAGCAGCCGGCTACACGGATTTACGGAGAGGAATAGACGGACTTGCAGGAATCGTACAGTATCAGTTTGAATAGTTAATGAAAGGCTTTGAGATTATAGCAAAACGCCCTATCAGGCCACAGGATAATCCTGGAACACTAATGTAAACATTGTGCAGAAAGTAGATTTTTTATAATATAAAAAGTTTTCAAAACTATAATCGTGACAGCAAATATATGGATTATCCACTAAATGCAGGACATAAAAGAATTAATACATCCCTGTGTCCTGCCTTATGTGGATAATAGTTCTAAAGAACCAGAAATACCGGCTTTTTAGAAGTGTTATCCACCGTCATAATGACGAATCAGACAAATGCCATGAGTGGCATAATAACACGATTTCTGCTATACTTAATGCCATGAAAAGGAGTATGTGGTTATGGAGATTAAGTATACAGAGGAAGAATTAAACAGCATAGATAAGTCACTTCTTATCAAGATGTTTCTTAATCTGCAGAACCAGATGGAAACTCTTACAGTAGAGACGAAAGCACTTAATGATAAGATGCAGAAAATGATGTACCGTTCAGGATATATGTATTCAGGTGAGCAGATAGTCCTGTATGAATACCAGCGTACAAGAAATGCTTCACATCCAAGGCAGTTTCTAAAAGATTATTCCGGGGTATGTGTAACTGATGGTTATCAGGTATACCATACAGTAGAAAAGGAACTGGAAGATCTTAAGATAGCCGGATGCTGGGTACACTGCAGACGAAAATTTGATGAGGCATTAAAGGCGGTTCCAA
>OLNZ01002272.1_pt1 | contig 11817 bp, 8 predicted proteins | sample 1672981 | NCBI WGS metagenome assembly OLNZ01 (sample SAMEA3136743, study PRJEB25190) | human gut metagenome | biome: human gut; feature: human-associated habitat; material: faeces | place: Austria | collected 2013
GCACCCGCATAGCGGGTGGTTTATTTGTCTCGAACGCTTTGCGTTCTCGACAGGTCTCATAAGCCCTACAAAGTTGAGCCCGGAGGCAGATTCCAGCCTCCGGGCTCGTTTGTTTTGTATATGTTTCTCGTGCAGTTATCTCGTTTGAACAATCCTCTTCGCAGAATAACTGCTGTAAACCGTATTCTTATAGGTTGTGCGGTATGCACGGATTCGATATTCGTACTTTGTTCCGCGAACCGCTTTCTTATCGGCATAACTTTTGAGTTTCGTGATTCCGATCAGCTTCCACTTGGATGTTCCGGAAACCCTGCGGTACACCTTGTATCCGCCTGCCTTGTTGACAGACTTCCATTTCAAAGTATTCCTGCCCGACGAGGATGTCAGTGCTGATACGGAAGGCTTCGCAAGTTTCACCGTTATGCTCTTTACCTTGGACGGATAGCTCTCGTACACGGTACCTTTTACGGTTTTCTTGGCTGTCACCCGATAATAGTATTGAATTCCCTCCGACGCATAAGCATCATCGAAATACGGTTCGTCCAAATCCCGTGAAATAAGTCTCCATTTGCCTCCGGCAGCTTTGCGGTAAAGATCGTATGACTCTGCTCCCTTCACATCATTCCACTCGATTGCGGGTTTATCCGCCGGACTGATGCTAAGGCTTGAGATTTTGGGTGCAGCTGTGGAATAATAATGTTCCAAATCAAAGAAATTCACTTCATAGCTTATATTCTTCTTATTGTATGCAACATATATCACAAATTTGTCACCCGGAAGGATTTCACCCAGCCCCTCCGGTCTGAAAATAATGCATCCTTTTTGTCCGTAGTTTTGGTTGTTTACATAAAAGTCGCCCTTTGCTGAAACTGAACTGAACACCCATGTTTTGTAATCGCGCATCCGGAGGACGGAAACCACCGCGGCAGCCGCATTGATCTCCTCATCTACAGAGATGCTCCATGCGGAGTCCGGGTCAAAGAAAGACAGCGGCGTATTCTTTGCGGGCCAGCAAATCGTCGTCGGTTCGATATCATCGCGCGTTCTGTTCCTTATGTACATGGTATTGCATGTCCCCTTGGAACCTGTAACCGACCCAAAACCCGTCATTACAAGCGACGGATTCAAAATCCACCTTCTGTGTCCAAGTGTTTTGATGTTCGCCGAATCACTGTCGTACATCCACGCGTATAATATGGAGGATTTCAGGCTGTTGTTCTGCCACGAAGTCCTGTCTATGTTGGAATCTTGGGATCCCTGTATCCCCAATGCCGCAAGCGTAGAGTCCATGCCCGCGGGCTTCTTCGGGCTGTGAGATGCTTTGCCGTTCACATAATTAACCAATGCCGCCGGCTGTGCCATATTGCTGTAAGGGTCAAACAGATAGACATCCGCAGAAAGCCCCGCCGCATATCGAATCAGTCTGATTGTATTTAAAGCACGAACCTGCTCTTCCGATTTCAATTCTCCCGCACTGTACGGCTTCTTCAGCACCGGCTCTTCTTCGTAGCCTATGCTGTATTCCTTGAGCATTTTACCGTTTCTGTCAAAATATGTTTCACCGGCAGGATGTTCCTGTGCAAATTCAACAATTTCTTTCTGCGACGGAAAAACCGTTTCAATTTCAGCCGTTTCCGCATATGCTCCCTCAGGAATCAAACTCGCCGTAAGTACAAGCGTGAGACACAATGCAAGCAATGTGCGTCGTTTCATAGATAATACCCTCCTAAGAAAAAAGTTTTCAATCTTTCAAATCCTCTTATAGTATAACACATTTTCTTGAAATTGGTATGCATGATTATTTTTTATGCAAAATTCATGTGTTTTTTTAGAAAAAGCTTGTGATTTGTATACAAATATGGTAAAATTAATTTATGCTATTTCGTAGATGAGTTTTTTTCATTAAAAAAATAATATTTTTTTGTGATTTTGTCTAATTTTCTGAAAATAGCATCGATAAAGTATTCTGAATTTATAATAAGGAGAAAAAGAAAAATGGAAAATGGTCTTCAGAAAAAGTACGGTCTGATTACAGCTATTTGCATGGTGGTAGGTATAGTTGTAGGTTCCGGCGTATTCTTCAAAGCACAGACAATTCTTCAGAAGACTGAAGGAAACATGGTTATGGGTATTTGGGCGTGGCTCATCGGCGGTGCAATCATGCTTTGCTGCATCTGGGCATTCTCAATCATGGCTACAAAGTATGAAAAAGTTAACGGTATCGTAGACTATGCGGAAGCTACAGTCGGCACGAAGTACGGATACATTGTAGGTTGGTTCATGACAATCATTTACTACCCTACTTTAACTTCTGTATTGGCATGGTTATCCGCAAGATATACATTGGTATTCTTGACATCGGCTTTCCCTGATACCTTTACATTGGTGATTCCTGCGGCAGAGGGCGGCTGCGTAATCGGTCCGGAATGTATGGCACTGTCCGTATTCTTCCTTTGTGCTGCTTATGCGATTAACGCACTCTCCCCTAAGATTGCGGGTCACTTCCAGGTTGCGACTACCGTTATCAAGCTCATACCGCTTGTACTCATGGCAGTAGTCGGCATCATTGTGGGACTTGTATCCGACAACGGCGTTCTTATGGAAAACCTTGCTTACGCAGGGGCCGCAACAGACGGAAATCCTCTGTTCGGTGCAGTTGTTGCAACAGCGTTCGCATATGAAGGCTGGATTATCGCAACATCCATTAATGCCGAACTTAAAGACGCGAAGAAAAATCTTCCGATTGCTTTAATCGTAGGCGGTATCATCATCGTTGCAATTTATCTTTTCTATTACATAGGTGTTGCAGGCGGTGCAACTGTCGAAACTCTTATGGCTGATGGCGCAACCGTTGCTTACACGAACGTATTCGGAAATGCTTTCGGCAACATTCTGAATGTATTCGTAGCAATTTCCTGTATGGGAACCCTAAACGGTTTGATGCTCGGATGTACAAGAGGTATCTACTCCCTTGCAGCAAGAAAAGAAGGTCCTCATCCTGAAATGTTCTCTCAGGTTGACAATGTAACCAACATGCCGAACAATGCGTCCATCTTCGGACTTCTGCTTTGCGGCGTATGGTTCTTCTTCTTCTACGGTTCAAACCTTGCAGGATTCAACTGGTTCGGTATTTTCGGATTCGACTCATCCGAACTTCCGATCGTAACGATATATGCTTTGTATATTCCTATCTTCATAATGTTTATGAAGCATGCCACGGATCTTGGAACCGTGAAGCGCTACGTTGCTCCGATTCTGGGTATCTGCGGAAGCGTATTCATGGTAATCGCTGCTTTCTATGCACATGGCTTCCAGCCTTACCAGGCGGCAGCTCAAGCAGGCGGATTTGCTTGCCCGATCGTATTCTACTTGATCGTATTCGCAGTTGTTATCGTAATCGGTTTGAGATTCTATAACAGAAAAAACAAATAAACGTTGCTTAAAGAAAAATCGGCATCACCCTCGGGTGGTGCCGATTTTTCTTTGGCATTATTCCAGTTCAAATGCACCGTTGTAGAGCTGATAGTATCTGCCCTTCTCGGCAATCAGCTGCTCGTGATTGCCTCTTTCGATAATGCGTCCGTTTTCCATAACCATTATTACATCGGCATTTCGCACGGTTGAAAGTCTGTGGGCGATTACAAATACCGTCCTCCCTTTCATCAAATTGTCCATGCCGCGCTGCACGATGGTTTCGGTCCGCGTGTCGATGGAAGAAGTCGCCTCGTCCAATATCATAACCGGTGGATCGGCAACTGCCGCACGTGCAATGGAAATCAGCTGGCGCTGACCTTGCGACAGTCCGCTGCCGTCGCCCTCAAGCACGGTGTCATATTCTTTCGGCAGCATGCGTATAAAGCCGTCGGCATTTACCAGTTTGGCTGCCTGTATGCATTCTTCAGCCGTTGCATCCAGTCGGCCGTATCGAATGTTGTCCATTACGCTTCCTGTAAACAAATTGACATCTTGCAATACCACTCCCAGGGAACGGCGCAAATCTTCTTTTCGAATTTTGTTGATATTGATTCCGTCGTACTGAATCTTGCCGTCGTCTATGTCATAAAATCGGTTAATCAGATTCGTAATGGTCGTCTTGCCGGCTCCGGTCGCACCCACAAGTGCCACCTTCTGACCCGGCTCGGCATACACCGTTATATCATGCAGAACCATGACATCCTCTTCATATCCGAAGTCCACATCTTTCAGATTGATTTTGCCGCGCATTCTTATCAGCTTGCCGCCGTCTTTCCATGCCCATACTCCTGTATGCTCCCTGCATTCCGTCAGATTTCCTTCTGCATCTTCGCGTGCGTTTACCAAAGTCACGGTGCCGCGGTCTTCTTCCGGCGGCATATCGAGGAATTCAAAGATTCTCGATGCTCCTGCAAGTGCCATTACCACAGAATTGAGCTGCTGGGAAACCTGTGCAATCGGGTTCACAAAGTTTCTTGAAAGTGTCAGAAACGCCGCTATCGTGCCAAGCGTCAGTGCCGGTTCCCCGCCGATTGACAAATTGCTCACACCGGCAATGGCCATGGCACCGCCCGCAAAGGCAATGATGATATAAAGTACATATCCGAGCGCGCCCATAAGAGGCATGAGCATATTTGCAAGGCCGTTTGCATTCGCGCCGCTTTCGCGGAGTCTGTCGTTTTTCTTATCGAATGCCTCACATGCCTTTTCCTCATGACAGAAGACTTTGACAACCTTCTGGCCGTTTATCATTTCTTCTATATAGCCGTTGACATCTGCAAGATTTGTCTGCTGCGCCATGAAATAACCTCCGCTCTTTCCGGCGATTTTCTTGACAATCAAAAGGATTAATACCGTAAAAACAAGCACGATGAGCGTGAGCCATACGCTCAGATGAATCATCGATGCAAGCACGGCAATCATCGTCACAACGGATGAAAAAAGCTGCGGCAAGCTTTGTGAAAGCATCTGCCTGAGCGTGTCCGTATCGTTCGTATAGTAACTCATAATTTCACCGTGCGTCCTCCGGTCAAAGAAGGAAACGGGCAGTTCCTGCATATGAGCGAACATCTCGTCACGGATCTCTTTGAGTGTTTTCTGCGAAACGACCGCCATTGTTCGGTTGTAAAAGAGCCCTGCCAAAACGCCCGCCAGGTATACAAGGCCGATTCCCGCAATCGCTTTCAGAAGCCCGGTGTATACGGGATTTGCCTGGAGAAGCAGCGGCTGTATATATCCGTCAATCAGTGTCTGCAGGAACAAGGACGATGCTACGCCCGCAGCCGAACTTACCAATATGCAAATTACGACAAAAATCAATCTTAATTTATATTCTCCGAGATAGGAAAGAAGGCGTCTCAGGGTTTTGGAGTCCATGTTTTTCAGGCTCCCGCCCGGTGCAAAGCCTCTGTTTCTGCCCATCGGTTTAGTTGCCGGCTGTCTGCTCATCGCCTTCACCCCCTTTGTTCTGCGATTCATATACTTCACGATAGATGAGACTGGATTTCATGAGCTGCTCATGCGTTCCGATGCTGTCAATTCTGCCGTCATCCATAACGATAATTCTGTCCGCATCCTGTACCGATGCAATTCGCTGTGCGATTATGATTTTCGTAGTGTCCGGAAGTTCCTCCCGGAATGCTTTTCGAATCATCGCATCCGTTTTCATATCAACGGCACTCGTCGAGTCGTCAAGAATCAGTATCTTCGGTTTTTTCAGAAGTGCTCTTGCAATGCAAAGTCTCTGCTTCTGCCCGCCGGACACATTGCTTCCGCCCTGGTCGATATGCGTGTCGTATCCATCTTCAAATCCCATGATAAAATCATGTGCGCACGCAACCTTGCAAGCATGAATGAGTTCTTCGTCCGTTGCATTCTCATCACCCCAGCGAAGATTTTCCTTAATGGTTCCCGAGAAAAGGACATTTTTCTGAAGCACCATCGCAACCTGCTCGCGAAGGCTTTCGATATCGTATTCTCTTACATCTCTTCCGCCCACTTTGACAGCGCCTGCGGAAACATCGTAAAGTCTCGGAATGAGCTGTACCAGACTGGATTTTGACGAACCCGTTCCGCCGAGGATTCCTACCACCCAGCCGGATTTTATATGAAGATTGACATCATCTAAAACCTTTTTGCCTGAATCTTTTTTGTATGTGAAATCAACATGTTCAAAATCCACATCCCCGCTTGCAACTTCCGTAATCGGATTTTCCGGGTTGTGCAGATCGCTCTCCTCGTCGAGAACCTCCACGATTCGCTCTGCTGAAGCCTTTGACATCGTGATGAAAACGAAAATCATGGAAATCATCATAAGGCTCATTAAGAGCTGCATCGAATAGGTTATCATGCTGAGAAGCTGCCCGCAGGTAAGTCCGAGAAGTTCATTGTTTCCGCTTGCAACGATCATTCGTGCGCCGAGCCAGCATATAATCAGCATGCAGGCATACATACAGAACTGCATGAGCGGCATTCCGAATGCCATGGTTTTCTCGGCTTTTGAGAAATCCTTGTAAATGCTTCCGGAAATGTCAGTAAATTTTTTGGTTTCAAATTCCTGCCTGTTAAAGGATTTTACCACCCGCATACCGTAAAGATTTTCCTGCACGACATTGTTCAATTTGTCGTAGGTTTTGAAAACTCTCTCGAAAATCGGCTGCACGCGGCTTATCAGCAGAAAAATGCCTGCTCCCAGAACCGGCATGCTAAGCAGGAATACCAGCGAAAGTTCTTTGTTCACGCTGAATGCTGCAATCAGTGCAAATACGAGGATTGCCGGTGCCCGGAAGCAGATTCTGGTCATCATCTGAAAGACCTGCTGCACATTGGATACGTCCGTGGTCAGTCGCGTTACAAGACTTGCCGTCGAGAATTTATCGATGTTTCCGAATGAGAATTCCTGTATTTTGTAATACATTCCCCTTCTTACATTTTTTGCAAATCCCGCCGACGCATTGGCAGCGGTTACACCGGCCGCAGAGCCGAAGAACATGGTCAGAAGTGCCGCTGCCAGCAAAATTAAGCCATATTTTACAATAACATTCATATCCCCCATATCGATGCCGTCATCGATAAGTTTTGCCATTAAAAGAGGAATCAGTATTTCCATTACTGATTCCAACAAAACAAAGATAGGGGTAAGTATTGTGGGCTTTTTGTATTCGCCCACGTACTTTATCAATTTTTTGATCATTTATCCCCAATACCTCCTATTGTACGAAGTGTCCACTCCTTAAGCGCGTTTACCGGTTTATGTACCAGTGCAAGCACATCCACGATTCGAGCGAGGAGCCAAAGGAAGACTTTCCATAATCCTTCTACAACGAAATCGTAAATCGCAGCTACTGGCTTTGATGAAAATACCACCGCGCAAAGCGAAGCCAGACCTATAATAAGCAAATAATAGATTACAGGATTGTCAACAGGTATGATTCCGAAGCCAATGCCGTGCACCTTTATTAAGTATCTCACAATTAAGTGAAGAATATATATCGGCATTGTGTTCATGCCAACATATGCCAGATAATTTTTCTTACTTGGCAGAATATTGACCATTAGGATGATCCATCCCCATGCGAGGAAAAGCACCATGATTCTGCCGAATATATCCCAATACCACGGAATTCCGAGGTTCCCTGCAGTCGTCTTAAGCAGATAAAAACCCACCGGAAGCTGAGGCACGCAAAATGCCAGAATACACGAAATGCCCATCAAAACCGCTCCCAGGAGCATGCATTGCCATTTCTTGAGGCATTGCAGTTTCTTGAGCTGATCACCCGTGCAGTAAACGGCCATTACAAAGAACGGGAAGTAGGAAACCATTCTGCCGAGTCCCAGGATGCCTGTAAGGAACGGAATCTGCCCTGCAAAAATATACACAACGATGCTCAGTTCCAATATGTACGGAATCTTCATCCACTCTTTCGTAAAGTATCTGTAGAAGAAAAGTGCCCACAAATACCACAGTGCAAACGGAGGCTGATCAAGATTCCAGTTGGCGTTTCCGAAGATCAACAGTCTGACCAAATAGAAAAACGGGATTCCGAGAAGATACGGCCACATAAATGTGTGGAATGAAGTCTCCTTCGACCGGTCGGGTTTTTTCGAAAAATAGCCGGACAGGAACACGAACGCCTGCATTACAAAAACATTGATGGTTATGTAAATAACGCCTCCGAGTGAGTCCTGTGAGAAATTTCCTGCCACCCTTGTAAAATGCGATATCGGAATTGACCACATCAGCAGACCGCGAAATGTGTCAAACATATAGTCTCTTTGTTTTATCGTTTCTCCCATAAATGCTATGATTCTTTTGCCCAGCCTCTTACGCAGTTTACTGCCTTTTTCCAGCCGTTCAAAAGTTCTCCTTTCTTTTCTTCATCCATATTCGGCATAAATTTCCTGTCAACCTGCCAGTTTTCCAAGACATCTTCTTTGTTTTTCCAGTATCCGGTTGCCAGCCCCGCAAGATATGCCGCTCCCAGTGAGGTTGTTTCGATGCACTGCGGACGATCCACTTCGCATCCCAGGATATCCGACTGGAACTGCATCAGGAAATTGTTTGCACACGCACCGCCGTCCACTTTGAGCGCCGGCATGCTTTTTCCCATATCCTCGGACATCGCGTCTATCAAATCCTTGGTCTGATATGCCAGCGATTCGAGCGTTGCTCTTACCAAATGGTTCTTGTTGGCGCCTCTTGTAATGCCCAGCACCGCACCTCTTGCATACGGATCCCAGTAAGGTGCTCCGAGTCCGACGAAGGCCGGAACAACGTAAAGGCCGTTTGCATCCGGCACGGAAAGCGCCATTTTCTCGGAATCCGAGGCTTTTTCCATGATGTCGATTTCGTCCCTGAGCCACTGAATGGCTGCACCGCACGAAAACCGAGCCTTCCAGAGCATAATAGACTTTGCCGTCTATGCCCCATGCGATTGTCGTCACCAGTCCGTTGTTTGAGAAAACAGGTTTCTCACCCGTATTCATCAGCAGGAAACAGCCCGTGCCATAGGTGTTTTTTCCTTCGCCCGGCAGGAAACAGGTCTGTCCGAAAAGCGCGGACTGCTGGTCTCCCGCAGCTCCGCCGATTCTGATCGGGCCGCCGAAAACATTGTCGCTCGACACGCCGTAAATACAACTTGACGGCCTTGGTTCAGGAAGCATGCAGCGCGGTATATCGAGAAGTTTCAGGATTTCATCATCCCAATCGAGCGTGTTGATATTGAACATCATGGTTCTCGAAGCATTGGAATAGTCCGTGACATGGACTCTGCCCTCTGTAAGTTTCCAGATGAGCCATGTTTCAATCGTTCCGAAAAGAAGCCGTCCGGCTTCCGCCTTTTCTCTTGCCCCCGGAACATGATCGAGAATCCATTTCAGTTTGGTTGCGCTGAAATACGCATCGATCAGAAGCCCGGTCTTTTCCCTGATTTTCTCGCTGTATCCCTCTGCCTTGAGGCTGTCGCAGTATTCTGCGGTTCTCCTGCACTGCCATACGATTGCATTGTAAATGGGCAATCCGGTTTCCTTGTCCCATACCACGGTGGTTTCGCGCTGGTTTGTGATGCCGATGGCCTCTATGTCTTCGTGCGTGCAGTTTATTTTGAGGATTGCTTCCTGGGCAACTCCCATCTGCGTCGACCAGATTTCCATGGCATCGTGTTCCACCCAGCCCGCCTTCGGGTAAATCTGCGTAAATTCCTTCTGTGCCGAGCTTATGATGTTGCCTTTTTTATCATAGAGTATGCATCTTGAACTCGTTGTTCCCTGATCCAGCGCCATTATGTACTTTCCCATACTGCCATCCTTTCTTCTTGCCGGTTTTCAGACAAAAATCATCATTATCTTATTTGAGATATCCATTCCTCTGCGGGTAAGCCGGAGCGAAGTTTCATCTTCTTCGGCGAATCCCCCGTTTACAAAAATGGAAAATTCCTTTTTTCCTTCCGGATAAAAATCCCATATATCCCTGCCGAACTTGCCGCGAAAATCCGCCTTGTCAATCCCCGCGGTTTTTCGAAGTCCCGTAAAAATATATTCACTGATATTATCGCTCTGCGTATTGACCGTATAATCACACACCGCGAGTCTCCCCTCGCTCAAAATGTACGCATCCACATCCGGGATGTTCGAATAACGGGTTCCGTTCAGAAAGGAGTGGGCCGACGGACCCAGTCCCATATACTCGCCCATACTCCAGTAACGCAGGTTATGCCTGCACTCGTATCCCGGCTTTGCGGCATTGGAAATTTCGTATTGCCTGTATCCTGCCGCATCCATCATTTCCAGGGAAATTTTATACATTTTCCTGTCATCCTCTTCCGTGGTCTGATGATAGATTCCCTTGTCGCAGTCCCTTGCGAACCTTGTGTTGTCCATGATTTCGAGACTGTACAGCGATATATGTTCGGGCGCAGATGCGATTGCCGCCTCCACGCTTTTCTCCCAGCTTTCGATCGTCTGCCCGGAAATGCCGAACATCAAATCGAGGCTCAAATTGTCGATTCCCGCATTTCTTGCAGCGGTTACGGTCTCTGTAATCTGCCCTGCCTTGTGGATTCTCCCCAGGATTTTCAATACTGCGTCGTCAAAAGACTGTGCGCCGATGCTGAGCCGGTTAAGCCCCGCCTTGCGAAACGCAAGCAGCTTGTCCTCGGTTACCGCTGCGGGGTTCACTTCCATGCTCACTTCCACATCCTCTTCAATCTTGAATTTCATCTTCAGAGCATCCATGAGTCTCTCAAAGCAATTTTCGTTGAGAAGTCCGGGCGTTCCGCCGCCGAAGTAAATGCTTTCGATTGGCTTTTCGGCATATCTTTCCGCATAAAAATCAATCTCGTTTTCGAGTGCTGCCGCAAAGGCTTCAATCTTTCCGGTCTTCGCACCGGGCACTGAGTAAAAATCACAATACGGGCATTTGCTCATGCAAAACGGTATATGAATGTAGATTCCTCTCGTGTTATCTTTCTGCATATTCTTACTTTGCCTTATTCATTCGCCGCGGCATTCCTGCCGCTATTTGTTGTCGTCATACTTGAGAACCGCCGTGAAAGCCTCCTGCGGCACTTCAACCGTTCCGAACTGACGCATGCGCTTCTTGCCTTCTTTTTGCTTTTCGAGCAGCTTCTTCTTTCTGGAAATGTCGCCGCCGTAGCATTTTGCGATTACGTCTTTGCGGTATGCCCTTACGGTCTCGCGGGCAATAACCTTCTGTCCGATTGCCGCCTGAATCGGCACCTCAAACTGATGCATCGGAATAATGCCTTTGAGCTTTTCACAGACAAATCTGCCGCGCTGATAAGCCTCGGATTCATGCACGATCATGGAGAATGCGTCCACAAGTTCCTTGTTCAGCATGATGTCGAGTTTCACAAGCTGTGACTTTTCGTACCGGTCAAACTCGTATTCGAGCGAGCCGTAGCCGCGCGTCTTGGATTTCAGTGCGTCGAAGAAATCGTAAATAACTTCGTTGAGCGGCATGTCATAATGCAGCTGAACTCTGGTCGGCGTAATGTATTCCATATGAAGCATCGTGCCTCTTCTCTGCTGGCAAAGTTCCATAATGCTTCCCACATAATCGTTTGGAATCATGATGTTCGCTTTTACCATCGGCTCTTCAATGTGATCGATTTCCTGCGGCGTCGGAAGGTTTGACGGATTCTGAAGCATTTCAACCGTGCCGTCCGTCTTTACAACCTTATAGATAACGCTCGGTGATGTGGTAATAACGCCGAGATTGAATTCTCTTTCCAGTCTTTCGACGATGATTTCCATGTGCAAAAGTCCCAGAAAACCGCACCGGAATCCGAACCCTAACGCCACAGAGGTTTCCGGCTCATAATTCAG
>OLNZ01002275.1_pt1 | contig 11799 bp, 14 predicted proteins | sample 1672981 | NCBI WGS metagenome assembly OLNZ01 (sample SAMEA3136743, study PRJEB25190) | human gut metagenome | biome: human gut; feature: human-associated habitat; material: faeces | place: Austria | collected 2013
TTTCTGAGCTCCCTGAATGATCTTTTCAAGCTGCTCTGTTTCCATCTGATACATTTTTGCCATCTTTTCCAGTTCTGCTTTGAAGTCTTCCTCGCTTGCTTTAATATCTTCTGCTTTTGCGATTGCTTCTAATACCAGGCGTGTCTCGATTCTCTTAACTGCCTGTGGTTTTAAATCATCTGCAAATTTCTGTGCGTCCATTCCAGAGAACATTAAATACTGTTCCATAGAAAGTCCCTGATAGCTTAATCTCTGAGCGAATTCATCTGTCATCTGCTGAACCTGTTCTTCGATCATAGCTTCTGGAATATCCATTGTAGCTGCTTCTACAGCTGCATCAACGATCTTGTTTTCTCTTTCAGTCTTAGCTTCTTCTTTCTTTCTTGCACGAATCTGTTCTTTGATATCTGCTTTGTAGTCTTCTAATGTTTCAAATTCAGATACTTCTGCTGCAAATTCATCATCTAATTCTGGAAGTTCTTTTTCTTTGATTGCTTTTACTGTTACTGTAAATACAGCATCTTTACCTGCAAGATCAGGTGCGTGGTATTCTTCTGGGAATGTCACATTGATATCTGCTGTTTCATTTAAATTCTTTCCTACTAACTGTTCTTCAAATCCTGGGATGAATGCTCCTGATCCGATTACTAATGTCTGATCTTCGGCTGTTCCACCTTCGAATTTTACTCCATCAACAGATCCAGAGTAATCAATTGTTAAGATATCTCCGTCTTTTACTGCACGATCTTCAATTGTGATCTCTCTTGCGTTCTGTTCCTGAACTTTCTTTAATTCTTCTTCAATCTCATCTTTTTTAACTGTAACTCTTGTTTTAGGTACTTCAATTCCTTTGTAATCACCTAATGTTACTTCTGGTTTTAATGCAAATGTAGCTGTGAAGATGAAATCTTTTCCTTTCTCAAGCTGAGTTACATCGATCTCTGGTCTTGAAACGATTTCTAAATCTGTATCTTTCATAGCCTCTGCATAAGCGTCTGGAATTAAGATGTTTGCCGCATCTTCATAGAAGATTTCAACTCCGTATTCTTTTGCGATTAACTGGAAAGGTACTTTTCCTTTACGGAATCCAGGTACATTAAACTGCCCTTTTTTCTTGTTGAAAGCCTGTTTGATAGCGTCATCTAATTTCGCTGCTTCAACTTCAATTGTTACCTTTGCCATATTATGTTCTAAGTTTTCCACTTGCAAACTCATCTGTATAGATCCTCCTAAAAATTATTATCTTTTTTGTAATTTCACAAACATTCACCTATTATAGCATAAGAATTACGCCTTATACAAGCATCTTTGCGTTATTTTTCACTTTTTTCTTGATAAACATACTCATTTGAGCTGCTTAATACTTTTGGTGTCTTACTTACAATGCTTACTTTAAATGTATCTCCATTCTTAAGATCCTTCTTCGAAACCTCCAGAAGATGTTCATTATGATACGTTGTATTGATCTTCACATCGCCAACATAAACCTGACAGAAGTTCGTAAAATTATTTCCTACAATAAAAACACTGTCCTTTGTCTCATATGCCTTAGTCACAGTAAGTGGACGGATTCCAAATTTAAGATTTGTCGCCTTGTATGGATTCTGCTGGTTCCATACATACTGTTTGCCATATAGCATATCATATTGAAGATTCTTCATATCTTTCTGATAATTCTTTGTTCCTTTTCTTGTCTGATGAAAACTATTCATGATTCCTGTATGAATATTACACTTATTAAGAACTTCTGATCCAAGATCATATGCCTCGATCGTTCCATCCTGTTTCTTTAGTCCAATATTATCCCACATAAAATAACTTGTCTGGTATTTGTTTCCATATGTCAGATCCTCATCTTCAATATCCAGACTTGGCAGATGATCACCATACATGCAAAGAATTGTTGGTTCACCACGTTTTTCTAATGCTTTAACCAGTCTTCCGACAAACTGATCCATCTGATAGACCTGGTTGACATAATACGTGTATTTATTCTTTAGAGCTTCATCTTTGATACCTTCAACTTTGATCTCTGGATTCTCAATGATCTGAGTTGTTGGATAATCTCCATGTCCCTGTACAGAAATACAATAAACATAATCCTGATTCTTTGTAGAATTCAGACTGTCCATGATATATCCTGTAAGGATTCCATCCTTCGCCCATCCATTTTCCGTCCATTTCCTGATATTCATACTTTCCTTCGTTGTAAATGTATCAAATCCAAGTTGTGAAAACACAAGATCTCTATCATAAAATGAAGCACTATTATCATGGATCGCATGGGCTTTATATCCATATTGCTTTAATACAGTTGCCATACTCTCTGTCGTAGTATCTTGAAGCACTGTCTTATAAGGATATTCTGCTGCTCCAAAATGATCCAGATTCATTCCCGTGATCAGTTCAAATTCTGAATTTGCTGTTCCCGCCCCATAAGAAGGCATAGACAATTGCCCAGAAGAATACTGTTTCATATATTTATGAAAATTCTCCAATGGATCTTTATTAAATTTCAATCCTTTTACTTGCGTTACATCAAAATGTGATTCAAGCTGTACAAAAATAATATTTGGCTTCTTCACTTTCTCTTTCTTCATTTTGGCAACACTTTTTTTCGTGCGCTCTTCAATCTGTTCAATCTTCTTCTCTGAATAGTTCGATGGCTTGTCGATTCCATTCTTCAAAGCTGTAATGCAAAAACAGTATGCTGTTCCATAATCACTGAATGCAATTCTTATATTATGAATCTCCTCTGTCAACATACCACTCTTAAATCCATACGATGTTACTCCTGCAAATGCTGCCACGATCACTGCCACTTTCACAAATCCAATCTTACGATTTAACTGTTCTTCCATTGGAAGATACATATATGCTACAACAAGCAACACCAGTGCGATCAAAATTAATGCTCCGATCGCCCCGATCTCCAGAGGAGTAAAATAATTATTCATAACCGGAAGCACAGATTTCATCAATGTAATATCAACATAAGTAAATGGCGTATTTCGTGAACTTAGCATCATAAAATTCACAATCCCAACAACACTCCATAACAATGTCACTATAATATAGGTAAAAAGTCGTCTCTTAGTGATCAATGTCACAGAATATGTCAAAAATATAATAAAAATGCTGTAAAGGAACATCTTGGTCCGTTCATTCACAAACCCAACCGCACTTAGATCAAATGTCTGACGACCTAAAACTTCCAGTAAAAATGCCAGAACAACCGATAATACAAGATTACATATAATCGGATGTCTGTGAAGTTTTTCCACGATCACTTTCCCTGTATTCTTAAAAAAAGTTTTCATTCTTTTCTCCTTTATCTTCTTTTGCTGTCATAGTATTATACCATTCATGTTCTAAAGTATCTAGTTTTAACTTCTTAAATCTTTATTAAATCTTTTCCTGTCTATCTTTGATTATCAACGCCTATTTACGCCATTTCTTCTATATTATACTACCGTCTTTGATTATCATGTTTTATAGAAAGTGGTACAAAAAGTGGTACACTAAACCCGTTACAAGGCAAAAAAAGAAACCGCTGAATAATCAACGGTTAAAATAAGTTTGCTATCTTCTGTAGCTCTTTTGCTTTGGTATCTGGCAGTACATGGGCGTATAAATCCATTGTCATTGATAACGTACTGTGTCCTAAAATTCCTTTTAATACCTGCGGTGGTATTCCATTCTCTATACATCTTGTAGCAAATGTATGACGGAATGTGTGTGGTGTGATCCGTTCAAACTCATGACCATCTTTAATGATCGCACGTTGTATTTTATCTACTTTGGTTTTTAACGAACTTTGGTACATTGGCAGTCCTGATTCTTCCAGAAATACAAGATTTTCAAACCCCTTGACTGGTTGCCACTTATCCCCCATATATAGTTTTTTCTCCATCTGCTGCCACCTTACTTTCTTTAGCAGGCGTTCCACATTTCCCAACATCGGTATATCTCTCTTTGATGTTCTGGTCTTTGGTTCATCTTTACGCCATCCAGTTTCCCCACTGTGGCATAATGTACCCGTTACATGGATCACTTTATTCTTGAAATCTATGTCAGTTTCCCAGTCTAAGCCTCTTAATTCTCCACTTCTAAGCCCTGTGGATAGGAACAATTCGCATATATCCGCTATTTCACTATCTTTTGCATATTCCATAAATAACTTCTGTTCTTCCAACGTCATAACTCTTGACTCCTTTTTGTTCTTCATTTTTGGGATTGTTGCCATTGATACGGGATTTTTCTGTATCATCTCATTCTTATACGCCTGTTGAAACATACTGTGTAAGATCGTTCCTGTTGTCTGAATCGTTGACTTTGATAGATCATGCTTTTTCATTGAATTATACAGCCTCTGGATCATTTCAGGGCGTACCTCTTTTATCTTCCTGCTGCCTAAAGGCTTTTTGATATGCTTTTTATAAATAATCTCGTATGTATCAATCGTGTTTTCCTTAACGGTTGGCTTTTTGTATTCGTCTATCCATGTACGAAACCAACTGTTGACCGTTACAACGGACTCTTTGCAGTAGATCCCGTTCTTGATCTCATATTTCATCTTTTCCAGTTTGTCAGCACACTTCTTCATGTCCTGATCGGTAACGTTGTACCTGATTCCCTGATATTGAAAACGACCTACATACAAGCCGTCTTTTCGCTGTGTTACTCCGTTGGGTAGCTTTGCCATACTAATTCCCCCTTGTACAAAAAAGGCAGCAGGTTTTTTATGTCTGCCGCCTGTTGCTTTTAGGCTGAATTATGGTATAATTTAATCAGCCTATTACTTCGTTGATAGGTTCTTGTGTTAGCCCTGTAGCTCATTTGCCTGTGAGTGCAGGGCCTTTTTATTTTCTATTGCTATTTCTTTGATCCATGAAAGCGTTTCAAATGCTAATCCATATTCCCTAGTGTTACAGCTCTTTTTTAATGAATCTAGCGTTTCATTGATAGAACTTTCTATTTCGTCTATTTCAAGCTTTTCAAGTTCAATAAGCAATTCTTTAATTGCTGTAAATAGTGAGTCATTTTCTTTGTTCATTACTTAGCCTTTCTCTGGTTCTTGTGTTAACCCTATGCATTCATTCCCGTAACGGAAAATCTCATTGTTTCCTGTTTCTTCTGGTAGCTTTTATAAAGTTCCTCATGATCCGCTCTGAATCTCTTAGAATCAAAACGATTAGATATGATCTTCTTGCATCTTACGATAAAGTTGCCTGCCTTTACCTGATCAATGCCTTTCTTCTGCATATCTTTCTTGATCTCGTCCTTTAGTTTTTCTCTCTCGGCTTCAATCTCTGCCTGCTGCCTGTCCAGTTCCTGAAGCCTGCGGATTCTGTTTTGTATTACTCTTTCTCCCATAGCTTGCACTTCCTTTCTTTGTGGTTCTTGTATTAGATCGGCAACCCCTGAATCATCTTCTTGACTATTGCGAATCCTCTTGGTAGCTCACAAGGATATGGTTTCAGGTATCGAGTGCTTTCGACTTTCCTCGGTTGCCTTTCCTTTACTGTAATTATATTATACTCAGTTATGAGTATATTGTCAATAGTTTTATACTCATTTTCAGGTATATTTTTCTTTGTATCTACTCTTTTATGATTATTATATACTCAATATTGATTTCATTTATTTTTCATGTTATTATAATCAATAACGAGTATTAAGAAAGGAGATATTGCAATGGCAGGATCTAAAATCATCAAGCAATTATTAGCCGAAAGAAATATGAGTGTTAATGAATTAGCTGCCAAACTTGACATAAAACCTCAGTCCATGAGTAATAAACTATACCGTGATAGCTTTTCGTTTCAAGAAATGTGTACTATCTGCAATTTGCTAAATGCTGACTTAAAAGCCATTACCCGTGATTCTCATAAAGAATTTTTGTAAATATAATATAGGAGTGACATTTTGAATATTAATATCAAATATCAATTATGGGAAATCCGAACAGAACAACAATTAAGCAGTAGACAACTTGCAAAATTGTCAGGAGTGAGTAAAACTACAATTAATGATATTGAAAACCATCGTCATTCGCCAACTATTTACACATTATGTTTATTGGCAGAAGCATTGCAGATACCACCAGAAAAATTATATTCTTACGAAATAATACCATAATTAAATTGTCAAAGGATGCACCTTATTCTTTTGTGTGCGTCCTTTTTTGCTTCAGTTCTGTTTGATCCTTAACATTCTTTAAAAATTCATATCAATAGTCTTAATATTTCTTTGTTTTAGTATATATAATTCAATGGTACTTTCATCTTTTGACATTACTGCGGCGATCTCTGCCTTTAATATATCCTTAGAAATTATTGTTTTATTTGTAACGGTGGCTACATGATCCTTTTCAGGTAGGATATAAACTTCTAAACGTACTCTATTACCTGTTGCTTTTAAAAAATTCTTTACTTTCATTTCTTTTTACTCCTTTATCTTTGTTATTAATATGCCCAACCTCACAGAATCGTTTTTTAGGGCTTTTATATTAATCATCAACGATTTATGCATTTAAACTATTAAAATCAATTTTTGCCCATACTACATGAGTTCTAGCAATAGTTAGCGTTATAATATCAACACCTTTTACGTCTTAAAATTCCGATGTGGGAATATTTTGTAAAGAAAGGTGGGGCGTCGGTCTGATCGGTTTTTATTCTTACAATTTTTGAATGGCGGGGGCATATTGTGAAACGTCCAATTTTTCCAAAATCCTATTATGGATTCTATAAACGTGCTTTTCACTATAACCTGTTTTTTCCGCTATCTTATCCCATGCTTCAAATTCTATATATCTCATATGAATAATATCACTATCGACACCATCGGGAATATTTAATATTATTCTTTCTATGGCTGCACACGTATTCAATGCTTGGTCTTCTGCTGCCCCTACCATTTTCAACGTATCATCAAGTTTGACCATTATATCTGATATATCACTATGCTTCTTACTGGATGGCACACCAGACAATACCGCCGTTCTTGGGCTGTTTATTCTCGTTCTTAAATACTTTTCTTGTTTCTTTAAAGAATTGTACTTCTCAACTGCTGCCTTGTATGTATTCAATATCTTTTTCTTTTCTTCGATTGTCTCATTCATTTCCTTTGTCTCCGTTCTGTCTCCTAAATGGAATCTCTTTTTTTAATCGTCTCCATATTTATTTTTTATTGCTTTCAACATAATGCCAATATCTCTACTAGATAAAGTTTTAACAGTTTTCCCGTTACATCTACACCAATCATTCAGGCTGATTTTATGTTTTTCACAAAGTTCTTTTATCGTTTCGACCTGTGCACTTGTTGCCTTTTCTTCGGATACTGGCACATAGTCAATACTTTCCTCTTTCAGCCAAAGATTAAAGCCCAACCCTGTATTGATAGCTACGCACTTAACAAATGATCGGCAGGCACTCGCCCACACTCTCGCCTGTGTCATAGAATTAGCTTTCACGGGATTCTTACCGTTCATTACTGGGGACTGCATATAATACACTTGATCATCTATATAAACTTTGATTCTTGTTTCATAACACTGATTAAGATTCTTGTTCTTGTCATAAAATTCCTGATCACTACAAAATAAACTGCTGCCCGTTTTCTCATTCTGACATAGTTCAAAGTAGACCTTTTTGGCTCCGTTTTTTCTCAAAAGGTCGATACATCTCGCCCAATTAAGGTATAAAAAACCCTCTCTTTCTTCACAATATGGTGCAACATCTACCTTTACCAACTCATCATAAGACTTTAACATTCTCAAAACCTCACTTTCTTTTTATTTGCTTATATACTCTTCATATGCCCGATCTATCCGCTTGCCTATTTTCTGATCTTCTGGATCTATATAGTGGGCTACCTGTTGAAAAAACCATTCTTCAAGCTCTACACGCAGCTTATTATCTGACGTTACCAGATCCCACATAAATTCGAATACATCTTCTTTATCTTCTGCGTGTGTCCTACATTCATATTCTATTTTTTCAATCGCAGGTCTTCCGCTTTCTAAACACTCATATCCAAAAGAACCGTTATACTCATATCCTGTCATATATTCCACCTGCCTTTATTTTCATACCACACCCCTTACGAAAAATTGCTCGCATCTGGAAAGTCTAGGGCTCTCACCGGTCTCTTTCTGTAGAATTAAAGCCGTTTTTTTCGTATAGGGGGTATACGTGTTTATTTTCTATTATTTTTGTCAGAGTCTGACAAAGTTTAAAATATTTTTTATCAATTCAATGAAGTTTATCCCTCACATAGTAGTAAAACGTGCTATATATGTTGTATCCGCTGTACTGCTTATCTATAAACTGTACTTTCAGATCATACCGTTGTTCAAAGCTTTTTAGACTGGCCATATATGCAACGGGCTTGAAATCCGTGTTGTAATTGTGTTTCATAATATCGTTGTAACCTTGCGGATTCTCAACCATTAAATGAATACTGCTGCCGTTGTTCCTAGCCTTTAGAAATTCTTTTTCAAACCGATCACGATTCTTCCCTAGGTTTCCACTTAATTCTTCAAGGCTGTTCTTACGTTCTATTACAATTTCTTTATGAAAATACAATTCGTTACCAGTCAACCCCTCAACCTGCGGCAGCATAAAACTATAATCCCCAAACTCTAATGACTGCTTTTTATATTTAATTCCTTTTTTATCAAAGTAATTTGTGATATGACTGTTTTCTTTTTCTCTTGTGTCAATCAATATGACCATTTCTTTTGTAAGTTTTTTTATTTGATCATATGACAATTTGCATATACTAATCATCATGTTTTCCTCTTTCTTCAAGATCTTCAAGAATAACAAGTAATAATTTTCCACATAATGTACTATCAATATGTTTTTCTCGGATTTTATTACATTCATTTATTACTTGATCCCAGTATTCTAATTCATCCGTTACAAAGTAAAATTTCTTGTAGATATTCCACACATCTTTGAACACTTCAAATTCTGTTTTCATCTCTTCATTTTTTGCCATGTTTTTTAGCCCTTTAAATTTCAGTTTTGATTTTGCAAATTTCAAAACTGATTTTCTCTATTTTTTGCAGTGCCGTAAAACCACGTATTTATACGGTTTCTGATATATCGGTACCCAAAGTACCTTTTTTAGGCGTAAACTTTTATATAAAAACTCCTATATAGAATAGTTCACGCCATAAATGGGTACTTTTGGGGCCCTTTATTTTTCAAATGGATTTATATAATATCCTTTAATAACATTTTTATATTTTTTTCCATTGTTTTTTAACTGGTTTCGCAATCTTCCCATTCTCCGAAAATAGTCAGTAAATTTCGTTTTTCCTAATGCCTGATAATTATTTTTCATGCACCAATCTTCATATACTGGATAAAGTTCACTGATTGTAACGAACTGGCTTAAATCTGCCGTCAACTCCTCACTAATGAATGCCGCTATCCTGTCACTGTCCATATGATAAGATTCTATTTCCCTGTCCATGGATTCCGTTGTTTTCAGTCCATCTTTCAAATATTTCTGATACCCTGCAACACACCAGTTAAAGAATCCGCTGATATTCTGCCTTTTTCTTAGTCTGCGTTTCAATCCTTTATCCTGCTCTTGTGCCGTAAAATGCTTCTTGAATGGAATTACTACAATTCTGCCACTTGTAAATAACGTTTCATCTGTAATGATCGGTAAATGGTTGGTATTAATCACTGTAATGAACACTGGCATGAACGTGATCTCTTCCTGATATATCTTTCTTGCTGTGATCATATCATTACCCGTCAACTGCTTGATCAGTGCAGCATCTAGCCTCATACTCTGCGGTGGTTCTGGTGCATCCACAAACCTTACACCTTTAAGCCTTGCTATATCACTACTTGCAGATCTTGAATCCTTTTTTGATAATGCCAAAGATTCAGGCTGCATCGTTGTGCCGTAATCCCGTATCATTGAAAGATATGTTTCTACCAGTGTACTCTTTCCATTTCTGGTAGATGGTCCGTAAAAGATAAATAGCTTTTCTTCGTCTGTGTTGCCCATCAGTGCCAAACCTAGAATCTTTTGAATGTACTCAATATTTTCCTTGTTTCCCTGCATGATCGTATTCATGAACTTTTCTATTTCCGTACTTGGGGCAGCAGGATCATAGTAAACGTTGCTGATCTTAGAAATATAGTCTTCTGGATTGTGTTTTTGTAACGTTCCTGTTTCTAAGTTATATGTACCATTCTTACAGTTGAATAGATTGGTGTTCTGATCAAATTCTTCCGTTTTTACTGGATATTTAGATCTTGCATCTGTGATCATGTTCTTTCTAACGTGCTGTTTTCCCATTTTTATAATGTGTTTAGTATATTCTTCTCGCTTCTTGTAGTCCTCGATCGTTATTGAATAGATCAGCAAGGCATCTTGTAAGATTTTCGCTCTTTCTGCAACGATCAGATCAGAACTATCCTCTTCCCAGTATTTCCCGTTATAGCAAAACCAACATCTGGCCGTACTGTTAAACCTGCATATACCTTTGAACACATCAGCAAATAGATCCCCATTGCCTCGATCATCCAATGAATAGTTAACTTCTGGCTTTAGCTCTACGATCTTGTCCTTGATCCATTGCGGTATTTCCTTTTTCTTCTTTGGCTTGTCCACTTCCTGCCCCTGATTCTGTGGAAGAATTGCCGTCTCTCTTACTAATTTGTTGAAATCTTCGATCGTGTAGCCGTCTTGGAAATAGTCCGTCACGTCTCCATGATCCCGTTCAGATGTTTTTACTACCTTGATACTGTTAACGACCCCGATCAGATCACTTATGATCCTTTCTGTTAGCTTCTCGCCTGCTTCGTCATTATCTGGCAGCAGAACCACATCAACACCCGAAAAGTACTTAGAAAAGAATCTCCGCCAATCTCCAGAACTTCCCGCCGTGGTTGCGATCAATCCCAGTCCTCGCAGTGTTTCAACGTCCTTTTCTCCCTCAACGTAGTAAATTGTTCGTTTTTGTGCTGCTGCCTCTCTGATCTCTGGCAGATTGTAAAGAGTCTTGCGTTTTTCCTTTAATCCATATTGAAACCAATCCTTTTCCTTGTTGAGAACTCCGTACAACATTTCTTTCTTGCCGTTCTCGTCCTTTTCAAATCTGATCTTGCTGTATAAGTATTTACCGCTCTGGTCCACATAATCATAAGTTTCTACGATCTTCTTTTTCTTGCTGTGTTCTAGGCGGTCTTTCCAGTCCTGCTTTACCTTTGTAACGTTACTATCATAAAACAGATCACTCTCACGAAGTCCGACAGCCTCTAGGATTGATTTTGTTTCACATCCTGCATGACAATGTATCAATATTCCTTTCTTGCCCTTAGATACGGTCATGCTTGCCGTGTGATCGTTATGTATGGGACATTTACATTGAAAACTGTTGTCCTTAAATCTTGTTACTCCGTTAAAATATGTGCTAACTTCCTGTAAATTCATTCTTTATCCTTTCTCCTGCTGCCTGTGTTTGCCTGATCTGGCAGCAGCCTTATAGATTCTTGTGTTAACCCTGTATATTTTCTAATCATTTGATTACTCAACGCCTGTCAGCTCATTCAAATATTGATCAATTTTAATTTTGTCCCACAATGTACGTCTTCCCATCTTGATTTTAGCCCCTGCCTCAATTCCTAGCTTTGTAGCCATATTTTTACCTAAATTGGTATAGGCTCGCAGTTCATTAGTGTCCATTAGTCTTGATTCTCCTTTAATTAAAATATTTTCTCTTCTATTCATGTAGATACCTCTCTTTCTTGTGTATGATTGTCT
>OLNZ01002276.1_pt1 | contig 11795 bp, 11 predicted proteins | sample 1672981 | NCBI WGS metagenome assembly OLNZ01 (sample SAMEA3136743, study PRJEB25190) | human gut metagenome | biome: human gut; feature: human-associated habitat; material: faeces | place: Austria | collected 2013
GCATGAAAATGTCCATTAAGATTGCACTTGCAGGTAACCCTAACTGCGGCAAGACCACATTATTCAATGCACTGACCGGCTCTAACCAGTTCGTTGGTAACTGGCCTGGTGTAACAGTAGAGAAAAAAGAAGGTAAACTGAAAGGTCACAAGGATGTAACCATCATGGACCTTCCTGGTATTTATTCCCTTTCCCCATACACACTTGAGGAAGTGGTTGCCAGAAATTACCTGATCAATGAAATGCCAGATGCGATCATCAACATCGTAGATGGTACAAACCTTGAGCGTAACCTGTATCTGTCCACACAGATCATGGAGCTTGGTATTCCGGTGGTTATGGCTATTAACATGATGGATCTTGTTCAGAAATCCGGAAACAAGATACATATTGATAAATTAAGCAAAAAACTTGGCTGTGAAGTAGTTGAGATTTCCGCTCTTAAGGGAACCGGAATCATGAAAGCTGCTGAGAAAGCAATCAGCGCAGCACAGAGCAAAAAGAAAACAATTCCGGTTCACGAATTTGCACAGGATGTTGAGGATGCGATCAAATCTGTTGAGAATAAGCTGACAGGAACTGTTGCAGAGGCTCAGAAACGTTTCTTTGCAATCAAGCTTATCGAGAAAGATGACAAGATCGTAGAGCAGATGAAGAGCGTTCCGGATGTGTCTTACGAAGTAAAGGCTCTGGAAGATAAATTCGATGATGATACAGAGAGTATTATCACAAACGAGCGTTATGTATACATCTCTTCCATTATTGGACAGTGCTATACAAAATCCTCTACAGGAAAGAAGCTTACAACCTCCGATAAGATCGACAGAATCGTAACCAACAGATGGCTGGCGCTTCCGATCTTCGCAGTTGTAATGTGGGTTGTTTATTATGTGTCTGTAACCACTGTTGGAACTATTGTAACAGATTGGACAAATGATGTACTCTTCGGTGAGATTATTCCTCCGGCAGTTGAGTCTGCTCTGGAAGCTGTAAATTGCGCTGCATGGCTGCAGGGACTGATCCTTGACGGTATTGTTGCCGGTGTTGGCGCTGTACTTGGTTTCGTACCGCAGATGCTGGTTCTGTTCCTGTTCCTTGCATTCCTTGAGTCCTGCGGTTACATGGCTCGTGTTGCATTCATCATGGACAGAATCTTCCGTAAATTCGGTCTTTCCGGAAAATCCTTCATCCCAATGTTGATCGGTTCCGGATGTGGTGTTCCTGGAGTTATGGCTTCCCGTACAATCGAGAACGACCGTGACCGTAAAATGACAATTATGACCACAACATTTGTTCCTTGTGGTGCGAAGCTCCCGATCATTGCAATGATTGCAGGTGCATTCTTTAACAACAGCGGATGGGTTGCGACAAGCTGTTACTTTGTTGGTATCGCAGCAATCATCTGCTCCGGTATCATCCTTAAGAAAACAAAAATGTTCGCTGGCGAGCCGGCACCATTCGTTATGGAGCTTCCGGCATATCACTGGCCGACAGTCGGCAATATTCTGAGAAGCATGTGGGAGAGAGGCTGGTCCTTCATCAAGAAAGCTGGTACCATCATTCTTCTTTCCACAATCGTTCTCTGGTTCCTCATGGGATTCGGCTGGGAAGGCGGTTCCTTCGGAATGGTAGAAGAACTGAACAACAGTATTCTTGCCAAGATTGGTTCTGCTATCGCCTGGATTTTTGCTCCTCTTGGATGGACAAAAGCAGGAGAGGGCTGGAAGATGGCAGTTGCAGCCGTAACAGGTCTTATTGCAAAAGAGAACGTTGTTGCTACATTTGGTATGCTCTTCGGATTTGCAGAGGTTGCAGAGGATGGAGCTGAGATCTGGGGAAATCTTGCACAGGTTATGACTCCAATTGCAGCTTACGGATTCCTGGTATTCAATCTTCTTTGCGCTCCGTGCTTCGCGGCTATGGGTGCAATCAAGAGAGAGATGAACAACGCAAAATGGTTCTGGTTTGCAATCGGTTATCAGTGTGGTCTTGCTTATGTAGTTTCACTTTGCATTTATCAGATTGGTACACTGCTTACAGGCGGCGGATTTGGAATCGGAACTGTTGTAGCATTTGTTCTGGTTGCAGCATTCCTGTACCTGCTGTTCAGACCATATAAAGAGAGCAACAGCTTAAAGGTTAATACAAAGAGTATTGCTTAAGCAAAGTTCTTAAAAATAATTCAGCCTGTATCCCTTAAAGAGATACAGGCTGGAATTTTTATATAAGGGGAAATCTGAAGAAACTGGTTTGTTATGATCTACAGATAGCATTTCACCAGCTTTTCAGCCAAGAGTATAGTAGCCGGATTTCTTTTTATATCAGAATTCCAGATGACACAAAAGTTTAGAAAAGGATGGCGATGAAGGATGGAAAAAGCAGTTAAAGAAAAAGCATATGAGACTCATGAAGCATATCAGCGTACAAAAATGCAAAAAGATATGATCCTTGAACGATTACGCGACCAGGGCTGCAGAATCACCAGGCAGCGCCAGCTGATTCTGGATATTATTCTGGAAGAGGATTGTTCCTGCTGCAAGGAAATCTATTACAAAGTACAGGAAAAAGATAAGAACATAGGCCCAGCCACCATTTACCGTATGGTAAATATGCTGGAGAAAATCGGCGCTATCAGCCGCAAGAACATGTACCGGATTTCCGGCTGCGAAACATGCTGTCAGGAAAACGGCTGCACTGTAAGACTTAGTGATGATACGGTCTGTAAGTTACCTTCTGAAGTCTGGAAACAGGTTGTAAGAGAAGGACTTAAAAATATGGGCTATATCGGGGACCAGGATATTGAGAGTATTGAGATGATAATGTCAAAATGTGAGGCATGAGAATGATGATGCACATTGTGCATAGCTGTAGGTCAGACTGTAAACAGTAACTGTGCCTGATTTACGGTGACAGAAGGCGGTAGCGTCGCAGAGGATATATCAGTACCCGGAACCGAGGCAAAAAGAAAGGCGGAGGTGCGGCAACTATGTGGTGTATGAAGAAAGAAGGAATGAAGGAGTCCAGGGAGGATTATCTGGAGACGATTCTGATCCTGAATAAGAAATCCCCCGGAGAGGTACGTCCGGTGGATGTTGCAAATCATCTTGGCATCACCAAGCCAAGTGTGACCAGGGCCATGACAGAATTGGAAAAGGATGGTCATATTACAAGAAATGAAAAAGGACGTCTACTTCTCACGGAATCGGGAAGAGAAATTGCAGAGAATGTTTACGAGAAGCACCAGGTGATCACGAAGCTGTTTGCAAAATGTGCCAATGTGTCAGAAGAGACAGCGGAGTCGGATGCCTGCAAAGTGGAGCATGTGATCAGCGAGGAGACTTTTAAGGGAATAAAGAGCTATCTGGATGCCATGTCGGGCATTGGAGAAGGCTAAGGGCTGTTTAAATGGTCTGGAAAAGTGGCAAATGCTGATAAACACTGGCTTTGGCTGGTTTGAATATGCAAAAATAAAGATTAATGAGAAGATTTCTCAACAAGCAAAAAAGTACTGGAAATTCCAGAGAACCTGATATATAATGCGAGAAATCGAAAGACAACTAATAACAAAAAACATTTTACTATAAGGAGAGATTTAATCATGGCAAGTTTTAAATGGGACAAAACAGGACTTTTCGCAGCAGGTGTTTTATTCGGAACTGCTGGTATCAAGCTCCTTTCCAGCAAAGATGCAAAGAAAGTTTACACAGAGTGCACAGCTGCTGTTTTAAGAGCTAAGGATTGTGTAATGAAGACTGTAACAACTGTTCAGGAGAACGCAGGTGACATCTATGCAGATGCACAGCAGATCAACGAAGACAGAAAAGCAGCTGAGGAGCCATTTGAGGATGAAGCAGCTGAGGGCGAGACAGAGTTCAAAGAGACAGAAGAGACTGAGACAGAGGCTGAAGCTGAGTAATCTGTCCGACTTCCGAACATAGTGTAAAACAGTGTCTTGGAATAGACAGAATGCATTGTACTGGATTTTGTGAATAGAAGATACTGTATTTTGTAACTGTAAAACAGATGCATACTGGGGACTGCCGTATATCACGACAGTCCTCTTAATTGTTACTGTGAACGTAGTGAACAGTGACTCTTGCTTTGAAAAGTAGGTGACTAAATTGAAATTTACAATAAAGCATGAAAAGAAAGGACGTATCAGAGTCCACCTTTTTCAGAAATACATGAACTTTCTCCAGGCTGATACACTTCAGTATTACCTGGAAAATCTGGATGGAGTAAAGAAAGCCCAGGTATTCAACCGTACCTGTGATGCTCTTATTTATTATACAGGCGAAAGGGCAGAGCTCCTGAAACAGATCCAGGCATTTGGCTACAGCCGCGTCAGCGTACCGGCTCAGGTGTTGGAGAACTCTGGAAGGGAATTAAATGAGACATACAAGGAGAAGCTGGTAAATAAGATTATTTTCCATTATGGACGTAAGCTTCTTTTGCCATATCCGTGGTCTGCAATTTATACTACTGCAATGTCAGTGAAGTATATCTGGCTGGGCGTTAAGACATTATGGAAGCGTAAGATCGAGGTCCCGGTTCTGGATGCAACTGCGATTGGTGTATCCATTTTCCGCGGAGACTTTGAGACCGCAGGATCCACCATGTTTCTGCTTGGAATCGGAGAACTGCTTGAGGAGTGGACACACAAGAAATCCGTGGACGATCTGGCACGTACCATGTCCCTGAACACAGGCAAGGTATGGTTGCGCAGCGAGGGCACAGAGGTGCTGGTTGACGCAGACAAGATTCAGACTGGAGACATGGTTGTGGTACATATGGGAAATGTGATCCCATTCGACGGTGCGATCACGGAAGGCGAGGCTATGGTAAACCAGGCTTCCCTGACTGGTGAATCCGTTCCGGTAAGAAAGGTAGTAGGAAATTCTGTATACGCAGGTACTGTGGTAGAAGAAGGCGAGGCTGTTATCACAGTAAAAGCAGTTGGAGGCTCCAGCCGCTATGAGAAGATTGCAGCCATGATCGAGGACACCGAGAAGCTGAAATCCGGTCTTGAGAGCAAGGCTGAGCATCTGGCTGACAGACTGGTCCCATATACACTTGGCGGTACAGCGCTTACTTATCTGCTTACCCGAAATGTGACCAAGGCTGTTCTGATGGTTGACTTTTCCTGTGCATTGAAGCTGGCTATGCCGGTTTCCGTACTTTCCGCTATCCGTGAGGCAGGAGAATATAAGATCACAGTTAAGGGCGGCAAATTCCTGGAGGCAATTGCTGATGCCGATACCATTGTATTTGACAAGACTGGTACTCTCACAAAAGCAGAGCCTACTGTAGCAAAGGTGGTACCATTTAATGGAATGAGTGAAGATGAGCTTCTCAGGATCGCAGCCTGCCTGGAGGAGCATTTCCCACACTCTATGGCGAAAGCCGTTGTAGATGCAGCCAAGGCGAAAAAGCTGGATCATGAGGAAATGCATTCTAAGGTACAGTACATTGTAGCTCACGGTATTTCCACAACCATCAAGGAGAAAAAGGTTATTATCGGAAGCTCCCACTTTGTATTTGAAGATGAGAAATGCACCATTCCGGAAGGCATGGAGGAGCAGTTTAAGAATCTGCCAAATGAATATTCCCATTTGTATCTTGCTATTGAGGGCAGCCTCTCTGCAGTTATCTGTATTGAGGATCCGCTCCGTGAGGAAGCTCCTACAGTTGTAAAAGCACTGAAAAAAGCTGGTTTCAGCAAGGTGGTTATGATGACTGGTGACAGTGAGCGTACTGCTAAGGCTGTTGCAGCCAGGGTTGGTGTTGACGAATATTATTCTGAGGTCCTTCCTGAGGATAAAGCAAGCTTCGTAGAGAAAGAGAAAGCGAAAGGCCGTAAAGTAGTTATGCTTGGCGACGGAATCAACGATTCTCCTGCCCTTTCCGCAGCTGACGCAGGTATTGCAGTAAGTGAAGGCGCTGAGATCGCAAGAGAGATCGCAGACATCACCATCGGCGCTGACAATCTGGATGGTATTGTAGTTCTGAAGAACATCAGTGATGCGCTGATGAAGCGTATCCACAGTAACTACAGAACCATCGTAGGCTTTAACACAGGCCTGATCCTGCTTGGTGTTGCAGGCATCCTGCAGCCAACTACATCCGCACTGCTTCACAATACTTCTACGCTGCTGATCGGTATGAACAGCATGAAGAATCTGGTGAATACAGTGGAAATTTAGCCCTATAATTAGAGAGTTAATGAGACAGTTTTTCATTAACTCTCTTTTTTTTGTTTGGGACTTGACAGCAATAAAGAATTAGGGTAAACTAACATTATAAAAGTTAGCATTAGCTAACTAAAGCGTAAATAAATAACAATACATATGATCAGAGTTCTTTGCATAAGATAAAATGTAAAGAACTGCGGCAACTAAAACATATTTCAGAAGTGCAAATGTTACGGTTCGCAGTAATTTGCAAACTTCTAATTTTTTTAATGAATGGTTAGAACAAACTAACAAAAATAAGAAAAGAAAAACCAAATTAGGAATGGGGAGCTTTTTTCATTAGCTTTCAGGAAATCCGGAAAGGACAGTTCACATGAGTATTGTAATCATCGGCGGAAATGAGAGAATGGTATATCAGTATACCGATATCTGCAAAGACTATGGATATAAGGCGAAAGTTTTTCCAAAAGAGAACGGCGCCATCCGTAAGAAAATCGGATGCCCGGATCTGATGGTGCTTTTCACCAATACAGTGTCCCATAAAATGGTCATCAGTGCTTCCCAGGAAGCTAAGAAAAATAACATCCCGGTAGCCCGTATCCATACCAGCAGCGCAAGTGCTTTAAAGTGCGCACTGGATGAGCATGCAGTGATGGCTTAAAATTGTAAGTCATGCTTGCAAAATTTTGAATGTAACTGAGGCGTGTTTGAAAAGGCTTTCTGCTGATTGTGGGAATGATTTTTAACAAGCTTTTGTGTAAGGAGATTATTATGATTGAGAAATGTCTCATTGAGCACTGTGCTCCCACCCTTGCTTCATTAAAAGCAGCCAATCTATTTAATGGCTGTTGCGGTGAGGGAGAAAACATTGATCTTCAGCTTGAACTCTGGAATCAGATGATGAATCCAAAAGGTGTGAAGCTGATGGTACTTCGCAGCTGCAAAAACCGTTCCCTGGTGTATGTATATCGGGAAAAACAGCTGGCCAGGAATCTGAACCGTCCCGGAGTTGCCCGGTTCCTGGAAAAATATGGATACGAAAATACAGAACCAGAACCGTGTCTGGCGCTTCTGAAAAAACGCTTCGAAGCATCAGAAGACTTTCCACATGAGATTGGGATTTTTCTTGATTACCCGCTTGGGGATGTAATTGGTTTTATCCAGAACGGCGGACAGAATTATAAATGTTCCGGCTGCTGGAAAGTATATTGTAATGAATGTGAAGCATTGAAAATGTTTCAGAAGTACCATAAATGCCGGGAGGTATACCGCAATTTATGGGCAAAAGGCAGGAGTGTTCTGCAGCTGACAGTGGCTGCTTAACATACATAAAGAGTCAGATGTGGGGAAATAAATACAAGAACGTTTCCGAAGGCTGACAACAAAATTAATAAGAAGAAAGAGGTAGAATGAAGTTATGAGTAAAGTAGCAGTTGTATATTGGAGCGGAACCGGTAATACAGAGGCAATGGCAAATAAAGTAGCAGAAGGTGCAAAAGCTGCAGGAGCTGAGGTAGAAGTGATCAGCGCTGACGATTTCGACGGAACAGATATCAGCAGTTTTGACGGTGTGGCTTTCGGATGCCCTGCAATGGGAGATGAGGAGCTTGAGGATACCGTATTCCAGCCAGTATTTGAGGCATGTGAGCCAAAGCTTGCAGGTAGGAAAGTAGCTCTTTTCGGTTCCTACGGATGGGGAGATGGCGACTGGATGCGCAGCTGGGAAGAGAAATGCCAGAACGACGGCGTAGCGCTTGCGGCTGACAGCGTAATCTGCAACGAAGAGCCAGATGATGAGGCTCAGACAGCCTGCATCGAGCTTGGAAAGGCTATTTGCTGATCAACTGTTTTTTGAAAAAACGGAATAAAGGGTATTATAACAATAATGATATTTACAGCCGATATTGGTGCGAATAAACGTACTGATAGCGGCTGTTTTTTGATATATTTGAATTGGAAGAATGGAATTGTACTGTTGGAGCGATATTTTGAATAACCGGATTTACTAAATAAATTGACCGGAATTTTGTCAGGGAGTATAATTGTGCCAGAGAATTAAGACAGTAAAAATCCCCGTAAAAGCCAAATTTCCCCCCTCTGTTCAAAGACTTTCAGATAAGGTAAGATGAAGATAGCAAAGTGGGAGATTATCCAGAGCGTGCTCCAGAAATTATTCCCGCAAGCTGTATACATATTTTACAGTTTGTCTTTTGTGGGCACACGCTAAAAATATCGGGTAAAGGAGAAAAAAGAAATGGCAGTTACAGAGAAAAAATATCAGCTTGGAACAGCTGAAAACCAGGAATTTCTGCAGGATGTAAGAGATGGTTTATTAAGCTTCGGGCATCAGTTTCCGTCACCAGGAGGAAGCTCCTATTATCTTGGAGATGACGGTACTCCATGGAAGGACCGCAACCGTGAGACCTGGATCACAAGCCGTATGACACATGTGTACAGCATTGGTTCCATGCTGGGACATGAAGGCAGCGAGGCGTTGGCAGATGCAGCTTTGAAGGGACTTCGGGTTGAGCTTCACGATGACAAGAATGGCGGCTGGTATGCTGGCCTTGCTAAGGACAATGAGATCGTTCCAACCAAGCAGTGCTATGCCCATGCCTTTGTAATTTTGGCGGCTTCTTCCGGCGTGCTGGCTGGCAGGGAAGGGGCAGCAGAGCTGTTGAAAGATGCCCTTGCACTCTATGATCTGCGCTTCTGGAATGAGGAAGAGGGACTTTCCTGCGATACCTGGAATACAGAATTTACGATGCTTGATCCTTACCGTGGACTGAATGCCAATATGCACACGGTTGAGGCATTTCTGGCAGCTGCGGATGTGACAGGGGAGGAGAAATACCGTGTACGCGCAGGCAGAATTATCGACCATGTCCTGGTATGGGCGAAGGATAATAACTGGCGTATTCCAGAGCATTTTTCCAGTGACTGGGTACCGGATCTGGAGTGCAACAAAGACCGTCCGGACGACCAGTTTAAGCCATATGGAGCAACTCCTGGACATGGAATTGAATGGGCAAGACTGATTACACAGTGGGCGCTTTCTACTTATAAAGAAGACAAGACTGGTGCAGCACCGTATATGGAAGCAGCTGAGAACCTGTACAATCGTGCTGTTTCCGACGCATGGAACGCAGACGGTGCTCCTGGAATCTGCTACACTACAGACTGGAATGGCAAGCCGGTGGTTCACGATAGAATGCACTGGACTCTTGCAGAAGCGATCAATACCTCCGCTGTACTGTCCCATGTAACGGACAATGAGAAATACGCAGCAGATTATGCAGAGTTTATGGAATATCTGGATGAGAAGGTTCTGGATCATGTAAACGGTTCCTGGTTCCATCAGCTGGATCGGGAGAACAACCTTCTGGAAACTGTATGGCCTGGCAAATCTGACATTTACCATGCGCTGCAGGCGACACTGATCCCGTATTATAATCCAGGTTTGTCTATTGCGGTGGCTGTGAAGAAGCAGGCGAGATAGTTACTCACATTCTTTGAAGTGTGCTTCTATTAACGAATCCCAAAGAACTTCTCCACTGGGGTGACACCTGCGTAATCGACTATGCCGATCCTGCGGACGGATTGATGGCACTTCTGTTGGTAATTGCCATTAATGCAGCGAACTGCAGTGCGTATTTTGTCTCGTTATGTATATTTTACATTAAGAATGTCTCTTCCGATATTCCCCAGGTGTCATCCCATACGCCTTCTTAAACGTCCGCATAAAATGCTCACACTATGTTTGGTGTGAGGCGGAATAATACAGATATCTCCCGTATGCAAAGTATGGGAAATCCCCTGAATCTCCGTGTGCGTAGTTCCATCATAAACACAAAGGATCTCAAAGAACTCATGCTCGTGTACATAGACCGGAGAATAACGGTAATGCTTGCACAGCATAATATTTCCATTAAAATCCCGGAACAAGTCGCTTTCTTCCAGGTATGGAAACCAGGCCTCCTTGCGAAGGGCAGGCACATACAGCCTGTGACTGGTGATCAGTTCCCGGTCCAGCCCCTGGCAGTATTCCATAAACGTTTCCGGGTGTTCTTTTTCTGCAAAATACAGATCCCGGTAAAAAATCTCGTCTGTCTCGTAAGAATGTATGTAATTCTGAAATTCGCTTCTGGTTAATTTCATAATACAATCCTCTAGGTATTATCGATAAAGTTTCCTATAGATAAGCTGAGTATACCTTGTATCATTTTACTTGGTTTCCGTATTGTTATGATCATCTTTGGCGTGATTTGGAAATTCCAGGAATGAACATCCATAGAAATCCTCTTTGCGGAAGAAACTTCGAGTACTATTCCGAGGATCCATATGTGGCAGGAACCATTGCGGCTGCCATGACAGGGGGCGTGCAGTCTAACTACGGCTGTGGAACCACCATCAAGCATTTTGCCTGCAACAACCAGGAAGACAACCGTATGGGTTCTGACAGTATTGTTTCTGAGAGAACCATCCGTGAGCTTTATCTGAAAGGCTTTGAGATTGCAGTAAAGGAATCCCAGCCACTGTCCATTATGACCAGCTACAATCTGATAGATGGTGTCCATGCAGCCAATAACCATGCTCTTTGTACAGATGTAGCAAGAAATGAGTGGGGATTTAAAGGCATGATCATGACCGACTGGACCACCACCGAACGCGGTGACAGCTGTACTGCTTCTGGCTGCATGCGCGCTGGAAATGACCTGGTAATGCCAGGCTGCTTCGGCGATCATGACAATATGAAAAAAGAGCTGGCAGAGGGAACCTTGAAGCTGGAGGATTTAAAGGCTTGTATTGCAAGACCTGTGAGTGTGATCTGGAAATCGAACCAGTACGAAGAAAGTAAATAAAGCGTTATAAATATAGTGAAAGCCTCGGAATTTTCCGGGGCTTTCACGGTAAACTTCATTCATCCCACCCATCATACAATCGGATGTTCACCTGGATATTTCTGACTACATCTTCATCTTCTAAGTCCATATCGTCTGGATCTGTGATGGGAGGGAGCTCTGGGACTTCTTCAGCGAGCTCTACGGAGATCCAGTCCAATGCGGCGGCGTTAGCGTTTTCAATGGCCTCGTCTAAGGTGTCGCCCTCGCCGAAGCAGCCTTCCAGATCAGGGAAAGTTCCCCTATAACGACCGTCTTCTGTTTTCTTAAAAACTGCAGGATATATAAATTTCATGATAAACCTCCCGAAAATAAAAATAACATATTGAAAATTAATTTCAATTATAAGCGTTTGGGCATGTAAATACAAGATAAGAAAAAACTTGTATTTAAGAAAATACGAAACTCAAAAAGAAAAGCATACCTTCTACGAACCACGCGGGCGTTAATGGACAGGGCGCAAGCAGTACCGCAGGGTAACAGAGCGCTTAGAGAATCTAAGAAACAGGATTGCCAAATATAGGGGAAAATGATATTCTTACAACAAGAGACTGATTAGCTGGTCCGGGTCTGAAAGAAAATGGCGCGACTTTACAGAAATATATCTGCTGGAGGTGAAATCTTGGAATTTCAGCACGAATTGATCATACCAAATGAAGGGCTTCCCTTCAAAATATTTTTATTCGAAGGCGGACACGGCAAT
>OLNZ01002286.1_pt1 | contig 11753 bp, 12 predicted proteins | sample 1672981 | NCBI WGS metagenome assembly OLNZ01 (sample SAMEA3136743, study PRJEB25190) | human gut metagenome | biome: human gut; feature: human-associated habitat; material: faeces | place: Austria | collected 2013
GGGGAGATCCGACCAAGGCGAAGACAGAGCTTGGCTGGAATCCGACCAAGACAAGCTTTGAAGAGCTGGTTGCCCTTATGACAAAGCATGATATGGAAAAAGTTGCGGTAGAGCGTGCGGAAGAACACATTAAGATGAATTTGGAAGAATACCTGGAAAAAGGCGTTGTAAAATAGACGTAATTTTTGAAAAAGGGAAGAAGGAAGAAGAGCAAATGATGGAAAAAGACGCAAAAATATATGTGGCAGGCCACAGAGGGATGGTTGGCTCTGCGATCGTAAGAGAACTGGAAAGACAGGGCTATCACAATATTGTGACAAGAACCCATAAGGAACTGGATCTGACAAGGCAGGATGCTGTAGAGGAATTTTTTGCGCAGGAAAAACCGGAATATGTGTTCCTGGCAGCAGCTAAGGTAGGCGGAATCGTGGCAAACCAGAATGCACTGGCTGACTTTATGTATGATAATATGATCCTGGAGATGAATGCGATCCACAGTGCATGGAAGAACGGCTGTAAGAAGCTGGAATTCCTTGGATCTTCCTGCATTTATCCGCGTATGGCACCACAGCCGATGAAGGAAAGCTGCCTTTTGACTTCAGAACTGGAAAAGACAAATGAAGCATATGCGCTTGCGAAGATCTCCGGTCTGAAATATTGTGAATTTTTAAATAAACAGTATGGAACAGATTATATTTCCGTAATGCCGACCAATCTGTACGGACCGAATGATAACTACCATCCGACACATTCCCATGTACTGCCGGCGCTGATCCGCAGATTCCATGAGGCAAAAGAGGCAGGACTTAAGGAAGTAACCTGCTGGGGAGACGGTTCACCGCTGCGTGAGTTCTTATACGTGGATGATCTGGCTAACCTTTGTGTGTTCCTGATGAACAACTACAGCGGAGATGAGACAGTCAACGCTGGAACAGGTAAGGAACTGACGATCAAAGAGCTGACAGAGCTTGTGGCAAAGGTGGTAGGATTTACGGGAGAGATCAAGTGGGATACGAGTAAGCCAAACGGAACACCGAGAAAGCTTCTGGATGTTTCAAAGGCTGAAAGCCTTGGCTGGAAATATAAAACAGAGCTGGAAGACGGTATCAGACTTGCTTATGAAGACTTCCTGCACAATCCGATGCGTGCGGAGCGGTAAACTATAATAGCTACTACTTATGTGGTAGCTTTTATTGTATAAAAGTGAAGGAGAGAACATATGAACATTGTCTTATTATCAGGTGGTTCTGGAAAACGTCTGTGGCCACTCTCTAATGACATCAGAAGTAAACAATTTATTAAAATATTTAAAAAAGAAGACGGCTCTTATGAGTCTATGGTGCAGCGCGTCTATAGACAGATCAAGACGGTGGATGCAGATGCCACAGTTACGATTGCAACTTCTAAAACACAGGTTTCAGCAATTCATAATCAGTTGGGTGACAATGTAGGAATTTCTATTGAGCCTTGCAGAAGGGATACTTTCCCTGCTATTGCATTAGCTACTGCTTACTTGGTAGATGAAATGAAAATAAACCCGGAAGAATCAGTAGTAGTTTGTCCGGTTGATCCTTATGTTGAAGATGATTATTTTACAGCATTAAAAGATCTGTCAGATCAGGCAGACAAGGGTGAGGCAAATTTGGTACTGATGGGAATTGAACCCACATATCCGAGTGAAAAATATGGTTATATCATCCCGAAAACTGCAGAGCATACTTCGATGGTTGAGACTTTCAAGGAAAAACCAACAGCGGATGTGGCGGCGGAATATATAAAGCGCGGCGCGCTTTGGAATGGCGGTGTCTTTGCATATAAATTGAAGTATGTGCTTGAGAAAGCACATGAACTGATTGACTTTACAGATTATCAGGATTTATTTGATAAGTATGATACTCTTACAAAAATTTCGTTTGATTATGCTGTGGCAGAAAAAGAAGACAAGATTCAGGTGCAGCGTTTTGCGGGACAATGGAAGGATCTTGGTACGTGGAATACACTGACGGAGGCAATGGAGGAATCTGTTGTTGGAAAAGGCGTCTTAAATGATACCTGCTCTGATGTGCATATCGTCAATGAAATGGATGTGCCCGTGCTTGCAATGGGATTGCATGATGTGGTTATTTCTGCTTCGCCGGATGGTATTCTGGTATCCGATAAAGAGCAGAGCAGCTATATCAAGCCTTACGTGGATAAATTTGAGCAGCAGATCATGTTTGCGGAAAAATCATGGGGAAGTTTCCGGGTACTTGATGTGGAAGGTACTTCAATGACGATTAAAGTGACCTTAAATCCGGGACACAGCATGAATTATCATAGCCACAAAAATCGCGATGAAGTATGGGTCGTCATTGCAGGATCGGGCAAAACGGTAGTTGATGGCTTTGAGCAGATGGTCAAAGCTGGCGATGTGATCACAATGGCAGCAGGATGTCGCCACACAGTTTTTGCAGATACAGAACTTCGACTTGTAGAGATCCAGCTTGGCAAGGATATCAATGTACATGATAAGCAGAAGTTTGAGTTGGAGATTTAATGGCGGAGGAATTTTGCGGACGGCCTATGGTACTGAGGTGTTAGGAACCATTAATCGGTTCATATTTTACTTATGAACAAAGAAAACAGTTACTAGAGGCAATAAGATATGTTGATCTGGTTATTCCGGAAACAAATTGGCAGCAAAAGAGATCAGATATGCACGAATATCATATTGATACATTTGTTATGGGGGATGACTGGAGAGGAAAGTTTGACTTCTTAAAGGAGGAAGGCGTGGAAGTGGTATATCTGGAACGAACTCCTGAAATAAGTTCAAGCTAGATTAAAAATGATTTGAATCAAACGAATGGACAAGGAGAAGAATCCAAACTATCACACGAAGATATTAATACTAATCCATGAGATTGAGATAAGGTATAATAATAATCCTATATGGCGGTTTGTAAACCGTTATTTGAGGTAAGTTTTTGATGAGAGGGAAAATAAGTGACAGCTATGACGAAAAATAAAAAGGTTGAAGAATTTGTAAATGATCTGAAAAAAGGAAATCTGGAACTGGGACAGATGAGTGATGACAAGATAGCGTTTTTAAAAGAAATAATAAGTCTTGCTTTAGATAAGGAAAATGGAAATGTTGTTAGAAAAACGCTTGGAGAAATCAGTGATGTTCGATTACAATGTATGGAGAAAGATGAAATTGTAGAACGTGAGAAATTTCTGGAAGAGACATTGCATATAATGAAAGCGTTTTCAACAATAACATTTAGTGATGCAGAACATAAAATGGCTATGACGTTGTTAAATTATTTTGCTGATATAAATTCTGGTATAAATGAAAAAACACGTGTAACATATGAGGTTCCGATTTTTGTGTGTGAAGCTATTCAGAAGTCTTAGGTGGGATGAATCTGGACATAATGATTAGGAAAAGAGGAATAATTTGCAGATGTTCCAATTAAAATAAAATCAAATAAGGAGTATGCATACCGCCTAAAAGAAAAATTTTGATTTCCCGTAAGCGTCAAATCAGGCGCCGACGGGAATTATATATTTCTTGATAAAGTAATTAAAACATGATAATATTATATAAATAATTATAAAAATTGCTTTGGAACGACACAGTAAACAACTTGTTTTGACAAAAGCTTTATAAGGTATTGTCTCAAAAATGTAAAATGGTGATAAGTTACTTGCGGTTGAATAACGTGCGGACGAAAATGTTGTGGAAAATAAAAAAAGAGGCAAATCTTTTCGTATGGGCAAAGCCTCAAAGGAAAGGAGTTGAAAAATATGGCAAATATTTTACCAGTATCTGATTTGAGAAATTATAACGAAGTTTTGAAAAATTGTCATAAAGGAGAACCAGTATACCTGACAAAGAATGGCAGAGGACGTTTTGTAGTTATGGATATTGAAAACTACGAGTATGAACGTGCAGAGAAAAGTTTCTGCTGAAGCTACAGGAAGTCGAAGAAGCAGTGAAAGATGGCGAAGGTTGGCTGGATCTGGACGAACTGAAAGTACTTGTGGGGAAATAAGATGTTAAAACTGCGGATCAATCCAATTGTTGAAAGGGATCTTAAGAATATCCGAGAGTGCATTGCCGAAGCGAAGATAATAAAGATTATGCAGCAAAGACTATAAAGGAAATTTACGGTAAATCTGAGAAACCTCAGATGTTTCTGGGAATGGGTTTAGATCTCTCAAAGCGAGTCAGTCTTCGGACGGATTATAAATATGCAATATGGGAAGAATATGTGATTATCTATAAGGTTGAAAATGAATATGTGGAGATTTATAGAGTGATCACCCGATATCAGGATATTACGAGAAATTTCGATTGAATAAATCTAAATAGGGGGTATTACAGGAGTATGTTTATATTAAAAAAGAATGCAAAGAAATTTGTTTATACAGACTTAATGACGATAGCGTCTGTGGAAGAACAAAGAATAGATTTGAAAATAAAGGTACCAAGAGAAAATATAAGAATTTGTGTCATTGATGATGAAGGTTTTGACATTAATATGTTGTATGATTTAGGCTATATGAATATTCGAAAAAAAATACAATTTGAAAGCATAGATGAATATAAGGATTATGATATAGTATTATGTGATGTAGAAGGAATTGGGAGTAATGTTGATATGGATAGGCAAGGATTGGCAGTGGCAGAACAAATAAAAAATGTTTATCCCGAAAAGGTTGTATTACTATATTCTGGTAAAAATATAGAAACTTTCGGTGAAATGCCAAAAGTTATAGATGGATATTTAAGAAAGCAATCATCAATGAGTGAGTTGGCCAAAAGTTTAGATAATTATTACAGAAAATCAATTGATCCGATTGTTGTCTGGGAAAAGACAAGAAACGAAATGTTAAATAATAAAATTTCGACTAAAACAATAGCTTTTTTAGAAGACAGATATTGTAGATCATTGCTTGAAAAGAAAGAATATTTATATAGTAATACAGATGTGCAGGACATTGAAAGGTTCTCTATAGAAAATATTGCAAAATATATTGAAGTATTAGCCAAAGTAGTTGAAATTGTTGGGAGATTACATACGGATGTTTAATCAGTACTTAATAGAGAAAAAATCGTTGACTATATCAACAGAAATTCCATATTTTTGTGAAAAGTATTATTGTGATGAGACAAAAAAGTGCAGAAGATATTATGAAAAGATATCTAGAGAAGAATATGCTGATGGCTTATATCAGTGTCCATATGGATTTAGCTGTTATAAAAGTACTGGAAGAATTTATAGTTGTTTAATTGTAGTAGGTCATTCTGATTTATCAAAAGTAAATGTGCATTTAAAAACATACAAACAAAACACAAAAGATTTTTCAAATTATACTATTAATCAATTACGAACGATAATAAGATACAATGAAGAACTGGAGCATAAACAAAAAATATTACGACTGACAATACATGATTTGAAAAATATGGCAAAACATTTTATGGATTTGACGGAAATCGTAAAACAGGATGCAGATTTAGTAAAGAAAATAGAGCAAGATGATGAGCTGTTTTCTGCAATTGAAGGATACAGTTTAATTCAGTATCGTTTGGATTATCATGATCAACTTTTAAACAATCAGGAAATTTATGGAAATGAAAAAAGAAACATTAACTTTCACAAGATGATAATGAAGTTATCCAAGTTGATGCAGTACAGGGGACATAAGAAGGATGTGTCTATAGAATTTCATGGCTATACTAACAATAAATTTTGGTGTAGCCGAGATATGTATTTGGCTAGCTTTATTTTTATTGAAAATGCGATAAAGTATGCAGAGCAATTTTCAACAATTAATATTTATTTTAACGATAGGGGAAGGAATACAACAGAAGTAAAAATAATAAATATATGCAAAACTATTTCAGCTTCTGAAATGAATAAAATATATAATGATGGTTTCAGAGGTGGACAGGCGCAGGCGACTTCTAAAGGGAGCGGCTTGGGATTGGGACTGGCTAAAAAGATATGTGAAAGATCAGGTGTGGAATTAAGGACAGAATTTCATGAAAGTGATTCCAATAAGGGGGAATTTGTGGTAGATTTAAGTATTCAAAAAGAGATGGTTGAAAAAATATAGATTGTTAGTGAGTGTTGACATAGATCTCCTGTTTCAGGAATTCAGGTTTTCTGCAATGAAAGTGAAGAAGCCCGTTTGCATGCTTTAAATAACGGAATGAGGTTTCGATTCCCCATCTTCTGTGATAAATTTCTTTGATGTCCGAGGAATCAAAGGTATGAGGAAGATTTGTGATGATGTATTCATAGGAATCTTTTGCAGTTTTGATTTTTATAACTCGAAATTGTAGATAGTGCAGATGATGACCGTTTATGTGGAGTATAGAGTGTCAGGTACCATTAAAATTATTATCCGTATGGGGAAGAGAGGACTAAACGCGATAGGAAAAACATGGGAGGATTACATAGAAAAAGGTAAATAGCTCTCATTAATATACAAGCAAAGTGGGTGAGCATAATGGATAATAGTATATTCAATTGGGTATTGAAAATTATTATAGATATATCGGCAGTATTATCTATTTGGAAGTCTAAAAATAAAATTGTGCACATAATTCAAGAATGTATATATTGTGTAGTAATAGCAGTGCTGCCAGTGTTATTCATATCTTTTTTTGTTGTGGCAATTAATGGGAGTGAAAGTGTTGATATTGGTATTGTGATAGGATTGGTGTCATTCCTTGTTGTTGGAACTTTGGTTTATTATGTTATATCAAACAGAAAAGAAGAGAAAAAAATAGAAGATTATTTCTTGTTAGGGGCATTATACATCGATGAATATAAAAATAACAAACTACAAATTAAAAAGTACAAGTTTATATTGGTAGCTGAAGTAATACATTTTTTGGTGCTGTTTATTGGAGTATTATGGGGAATGGCATCGCTGATGGAGGCTTTAGGAATATTATCGGTTGATACTTTTATGCTGGCTTTCGTAATAGGCTTATTTGTTGCGTATGCATTGTTTGTATATGGAAAATGTGAAAAGAAGATAAGACAAAGAAGAAAAGCAATTTTGGGTGTATTCATATCATTTGTCTGGTTGGTTGTTGTTTGCATAAGAATAAATCATTATTGGAAAGACATAACACAGATTGGATTAGAGGATATGCTTATTTTATTCTTTAGTGCTGTATTTACAATTCCTACAATATATGAATGGATGAAGAATATACCTGCAAAATTGGTGGAACCACATTCGGAAAGAGTTTATCAGCGTAGGGATCAAATCCTCAAGGAATATAGCAGAGCGAAAGATGAATGTAAGGAATTCAGGATACAATTTTTAGATGGATTAAAAGAAAGTATAAGACTTATAATCTTCAAGTGGAAAAATGGTGAGAAAAAGAGGATAATTAAATTCTTTCTTTATATATTTGTGACAATAGTATTTATGTTTGTAATGATATGGCTGGGAAATAATTTAACGATGCTAATGGAAGAATTAATTGAGTGTGTCAAAGTATGGTATGTTAATTTGAATTATGGGATACAGGAGATTTTTAATAAAATATTTGTTTTATTGTTTCTACTGGGTATAATGCTATGGGCTATATTTATGGCACCTAGTAAGTATGCTGTTAAAGGAAACAGGGTAGAAAAAATAAAATTTGTTGTCGAGTTAGTTATATTTGAAATTATGTTTGGAGTTATGGCTGGGATGATTCTATTTTTCTGATAGGTAGTAATAATTTTAATATTATGGAATGTGAATGCAGGAAACTTTCTGGCAGGACATTAAAAGAGTATCTGTGAATTCATAAAAAGTATGGTAAAATATTATTTGATAATTAAGTACTGGAAGGAGCGAAGCAGGTGGAAACAAATAAGATGAGTAACTTGAATAGAATATTTACCCGCAATATGCTTCTCTACTTTATAGATGGGAAAACAGATAATGTATATTCATCAGCTGTTAGACGATATACAAGTAATGCAGACCAGAAGAATAACAGGGAATTAATAAGTGAAATTTATTGTGAATTGAAGAACAATTATAGAAATGAGTATTTTTATAAGAACACTTTGCTAAATAAGTTGCTTTTAGGTGTGCATAGTGTTAATACGACAACTGCATTGACAGAAGTTGCGATAGCAAAATCAAAAGCTGATTTTGTATTAATAAATGGTAAAGCGGTTGTTTATGAGATAAAAACAGAACTTGATAATTTGGACAGACTAAGTTCTCAGATAGGCGACTATTATAAGGCATTTGATCATGTGGCTGTAGTAACTTATGAGAGGAATTTGCAACAGTTACAAAAAGTGTTGGAGAGTATAGATAAACCTGTTGGTATTTATGTTCTAAGAAAAAATGGAAAGTTGGGTACAGTTCGGAAACCACAAAGGTACATTGAGGATTTGGACAAGGAAATTATTTTCAAGTTACTTAGAAAGAGTGAATATGAAAATATTATTGCTCAGTGGTATGGCTATTTGCCGGAGGTTACACAATTCAAATACTATGCCACATGTAAAAAACTATTTTTACAAATGCCGATAGAAGAATCATATTTACATGTTTTGAGAATATTAAAAAAGAGAATGCAACTTGAAAAAGAGGAGTTTGCTAAGATTCCATATGAATTAAAGTTTTTGGCATATTTTATGGAATTGACACATGATGATTATCAGAAACTTGAAGTGTTTTTAGAACGTCAATATGGAGGTGCGTAGATATGTATTTCCCTTATTTAAGAGGACGACAATTTGAATTGATTGCGTTGCGTGAATTGGTGGAGAAAGGCGTGTTAAGTAGTAGAATTACGCCAATTATTGAACCTGTAAAATTATCTTCCACGCTTGTTAAGACAATAGAATCATATGGGGAAAATAGTAGACAACTTGCAATTATTACCAATCCTAAAGTGGGTAGTTTTAGTAGTGATGCAAAAGAAGAGAAAAATCAAAAATTAAAGGAGAGTTTGTCTGCCCGCCTAAAAGAAAATAAAAATATTCTATATATGTATTTACTTAGGGCGAATTCAAAACCGGAGAAGTTCATTGCAAGATATGCAGATAATATGGGAACCATTTGTGTTGATAAAGATGCGGTTTCCGTTTATGAATCATATTTTTCAGAGACGGATGTTAAGTTTAACCTAATACCGGATGAAAGTGGTTTTAGAAGGAAAGTAAGAAAAAATAGAGTACTATTAGCAGATAAGTTTAATAAACAAGAAAGAAACAATGATTATATAGAAATTGATGATGAACCATTTTCAGAAGACCATTTGTATTATGCAGAAGATGGATATGTGGGATTTGCTGATTATTCTGTAGTTGGCGAGGAGTATAATGAAACCGGATTTGCGCCTTATGCAGTTGCAATACATATTGTTTATTTTGATGTAGATGAAAGTTTACGTGTAAAACATTTTGTGTCAGACTCGAATGATGATATAAGTGACCCAGCAGGAAAGTTTCAAGAAGCTTTGTCGAAATTGGTAAAATGGAATAAGGAAAAGCAACTTGATACGATGGCAATGAGAGAATTTGAGGATTTGTATCGTCGAGAAGCATACCCGGGATTGGGAACCGTGAAGAAGCTATCTATTATGCATCATTTGGAATTGATAGGAAGATATTTGGATAAGGAGTAGCTTATGATAATTTGCGAAAGGTGTTTTTGCGATACGGAAGTGATCTCTGTTATTCGAAATAAAGCAGAGATTGGGGATTGCCCGCTGTGTAAAAGCAAAAATGTGCATATATATGATACGGATAAATATGAAGATTTGAGTATGATGTTTGATGAATTATTAAGCATATATACGCCGATTTCATTGTTGCCCGATTCATATCCGAAATCAGATACTCGCTTGCTGAAGAGTGAGTTAATGAACAATTGGAACATATTTAATAAAAAAACGGAATCAGATGTATATAACATAATTACTGCAATATGTAAGGAAAAGTACGAATACAATGCAGAACTGTTTGACCAGCCGGTTGGAATTCAGGAATTATATGACCAAGAGTATTTATCAAAACATTCCCTGTTGACTACAAATTCATGGAATGATTTTGTGGAAGCGTTAAAAACTAAGAATCGTTTTCATACGCATTATGTAGATTTGGGTTTACTGGAACGTTTTTGCTCATATATTCGCAAGCCATATAAGGCAGGAGAAGTATTGTATAGATGTAGAATTTCAACAGAGGAAGGAATTCCTATTGGAGAAATGGGGGCACCGCCAATTGATAAGACTACAGATGGTAGAGCTAATGCAAGAGGAATTAGGTGCTTGTACTTGGGAGATACTGCTGAGACTACAATATATGAGGCAAGAGCTGGTGCATATGATTATGTAACGGTTGGAAAATTCAAATTAAAAGAAGATATTATTGTTGTCGATTTAAAGAAAATCAATCAAATTAGTCCATTTATAGAAGGACTAGACTGCTTGGAATATGCGATTAATAAAGAACACTTAAACAAAATAAATGACGAGATGGGCAAAATTATGAGAAGGAGTGATAGTGCCTTAGATTATGTTCCAACTCAATATATTACTGATTTTGTTAAAAGTATTATTCATGATGGTAAAGCGGAATATGCCGGTATAGAATATAAAAGCGTAATGCATAGCGGAGGATATAATTTGGCTTTGTTTGATCCGGATCTGTTTGAGTGTATCGGTATCGAAGTATATGGAATAGATACGATTGATTATAGAAAGCATGTTATATAATGATTTTTTAAGGGGAGCTGTAATATTAGAAAAGAAATTTTTGAAAACAGCCAAAATGGGAGAAAATCTGTCAAATTATTAAAAACATCAAATGGTCATTGGGGTCAAGTACCATTAAATAAACATTAAGAATGAAGAACTATTTTTAGCGATAGTAGTGTCAACAGCATATGACATCAAAGTGTGATCTAAATATTTACTATGTGATTGTAAATGCTTTGCAACAATGGTATAGTTGTTGCAAAGCATATTTTCTTTTCGGAGGCATTCTATCTCCGGCGAACCATATCTTTATGATGCCACATGCGGCATATCTGTTCATCTTTTAGAAAATCCATGCTTGAAATTAAATAGGAGCAGGGATTTGTGAAAGATAACAAGAAGATTTGCAGAGCAGATAAGGATAAATATATCCGGTCTGCAAAGGATATGGTATATGTCTGAATTGCCATAGCGCAGCAACTCCCTGCATCACACCAAAGGAGGATGCTTATGGCACAGAAAGACAAGAAAAGAAACTATCGCAGCAATGGCAACAGGGAGTACAAGAGTGATGTGATCTCCATGATGCTGCAAATACCGGAGTATGCACTGGACGTTTACAATGCAATGAATGACTCGGTTTATACAGATCCTGACATGATCCAGATCATGCGGCTGGAAAACGGAATATCGTTATCGGTACGAAATGACGCTTCTTTTTTTATCAGCAATTATCTGAATCTGTATGAACATCAATCTACATACAGTCCCAATGCACCGCTGCGTTTTCTGATCTATTTAACGAATCTGCTCAAAAAAACGATCAGAAAGCGGGATCTGTATAGCAGAAAACGTGTGCAGATCGCAACACCGCATTTTGCAGTATTCTATAATGGGACAGAGAAAAGACCGGAGAAAGAAGTGCTGAAGCTCTCAGATGCATTTATCAATCATACGGATACACCGGAGATTGAGCTGACAGTTACAGTGTACAATATCAACCCAAACAATAATACGCAGCTTCTGGAAA
>OLNZ01002288.1_pt1 | contig 11742 bp, 9 predicted proteins | sample 1672981 | NCBI WGS metagenome assembly OLNZ01 (sample SAMEA3136743, study PRJEB25190) | human gut metagenome | biome: human gut; feature: human-associated habitat; material: faeces | place: Austria | collected 2013
GAATTGTAATTGATGGTGAAGGTTCAAAGGTTATTTGCAAAGACTAATTTGAAAATTCCTATTTGTCAATCTACAAGTAACTCATTTTCATTCAACCACCAGGGAGAAATCCCCGGTGGTATTTTTATGCCCGGAAGGAGGTGACGTTCGTGATTCCAGTTCTATACCCACCCAACACCACGGATTTCTCTACCTTCGGCCGTGGCGTGCTGACGGATACCGTCTCCTGTGAGGTGACCGAGGAGCGAAACGGTGTGTTTGAATGTCTGCTGAAATATCCCGTGAGCGGTCAGCACTACGGGCTTATCACCAAGGAATGCATCGTCAAGGTAAAGCCCAACGATACCGCCGCCGACCAGGCATTCCGCATTTACCGCATCACGAAACCCTTAAACGGCATCGTCACCGTCTACGGTCAGCACATTTCTTATGACCTTGCCAATGTGCCGGTGCTGCCGTTCAGTACCGATAGCCGCTCTCCGCAGCTTGTCCTCTCTCAGCTTCTTGCCGGAGATACACGCTTTACCGGCTGGACGGACTACTCGGATGCAAAGGCATTTTCCGTCACGCAGCCGAAAAGCGTCCGGGCGTGTCTCGGCGGCACGGAAGGTTCCATGCTCTCCAAATGGCACGGCGAGTTTGAGTGGGACAACTTCACGGTAAAGTTCCATTCGCACCGTGGGCAGAAGACCGGCGTGGTCATTGAATACGGCAAGAACCTCACCGCCCTGGAGCAGGACGAGGACAACAGCGGCGTGTATACTGCGCTGCTCCCGTATGCCGTATACACACCGGAAGGCTCGGACACCGAAACGGTGGTCACGCTGCCGGAGGTCACGCTCCCCATTGTGACCTCGGAGATCGTCCGGGCGAAAACGCTCATTCTGGACTTTTCTGACCAGTTCGGAGAGAACGCCGCCATTACGGAGGAAGCACTCCGTTCCAAAGCCAATAGCTATATCAAGGCAAATCCGCTGGGAGCGACCATCCCCACGGTGAAGGTGTCCTTTGAACCGCTCTGGAAACAGCCGGAGTATTCGGCTCTCTTGGAGCGGGTCAATCTCTGTGATACCGTCGCCATCCGGCACTCGCTTCTGGGTGTCAGCGTATCGGCCATGGTCATCGAAACCGTATACGACACCCTTGCCGAGCGGTACAAGAGCATTTCCCTCGGTCAGAGCAAGTCCAGCATGATCACCACTATCTCCGAGGTGCAGTCCACGGTCGACAAGGTGGAGTCCACGGTGGGACGCTTTCCGAAGCTGCTCCAAACCGCTATTGGAAAAGCGACTGGGCTTATCACCGGCCAGAGCGGCGGCTATGTGGTTATTAACACAGACAGCGAAAGCGGGCAGCCCTACGAGCTGCTCATTTTGGACGCTCCCTCCATTGACGAAGCCGTGAATGTCTGGCGGTGGAATGTGGGCGGCTTGGGATTTTCCCATAATGGCTACAACGGACCCTACGAAACCGCCATCACGGCAGACGGGCAGATCGTTGCGGACTTCATCACTTCCGGCTCTTTGGTGGCGAACATCATCAAGGCCGGTGTCATTCAATCGCAGGACGGCTCGTCCTGGTGGGATTTGGAGAGCGGCGAAGTCGTGCTTCGCGCCTACGCCACCAGCAAGGAGGTCACCGAGGTCAGCGACCGCATTACCACCATCGAGGAGCAGAAAATGCTCCGGCTCGTCATCATCTCGTCCAACGGGAACATCTTCAAAAACGGCAATGTGAAAACGCTGCTTTCCGCCAAGGTGTACTCGTGGGATGAGGACATCACCGACACGCTGGATGCCAACCAATTTGTCTGGACAAGGGTGTCGGAGGATACAGAGGCGGACAAGGTCTGGAATGAACAGCATTTCGGCGGCGCAAAGTCCGTGGTCATCACCGGTGCGGATGTCAAAATCCGCGCCACTTTTTATTGTGACCTCATCGACACCACGACCAGGCAGAGCCTGTTATAACGGAGGAATTCACTATGGCAACCGCAGAACCCACAACAGAAACCGGCACAGCGCCCGTTCCTGATACAACAACTTTAAAGGAGGCTTCTCACATGAGCAAAGCACAAGGTCAGTTTACCATCATCGACTACAACGACGCACTGACACTGACGGGGTACATCGGCTCGAACCTCGCCAAGACTCAGATGTATAACCCCGACAACGGCAGTTACACCCCCGACTGGAAAACGAAGAACCTCGTTCTGACACCCAGTCTGTATGTCATCGGCACCACCGCCGACCAGATCGCCACCGCCAATGTCACCTCGGTCAAGTGGTATGTGGGCGACAGCAACACCGCCATCACCGCAGGCACGAACTACGCTCTCAGCGGTGCCAAGAGCCACATCCTCACGGTCAAGGCCAATGTCATGGCAGAACTGCCCGGCATCGACTATCGCTGTGTCATCACTTACAAGGACGAAAGCACCGGTCTGTCGCTGACTCATCCGCTGACCATTTCCTTCTCCCGTGTGGTCAACGGCTCCGGCATCGTTGACCTGCTGGTCACCACGCCTAACGGAAATGTGTTCAAGAACGAGGAAGTCGCCAGTCTGACCGCCAAGGCCGAGCTGTGGCGCGGCTCTACGGTGGACACCACCAAGGTCAGCTACAAGTGGGCGGTCATGGACGCTTCCGTCACCGCCGCTTCTTCCACCGGCTACGATGCAGACTTCGGCATCGGCTGGCGCAAGCTCTCGGATACTGCCGACAAATACACCGGCACGGCCACCAATACGCTCACGGTCTACGCCGCAGCGGTGGACAGCTACGCCGTATTCAAGTGCTGTGCCCAAGACACGGATTCCGCATCCGCTTCTTATAACACGAAGTTTTTCGATGTGGCGACCTTCATCGACAACTCCGACCCGTTGCAGATCATCGTCACCTCCACGGGCGGCGATGTGTTCAAGAACGGTCAGGGCACGACCGTGCTGACTGCCGTCTGCTATCAGGCGGGCTCAGAGGTGGATGCGGCCGGAAACGGCAGTTACACATGGACAAAGTACAACAAGGATGGCGCAATCGACACCTCTTGGGGAACCAACGGCAGCAAGACCGGTAAGACTCTGTCGGTGTCCAGCGCCGATGTGGATACCAAGGCAACCTTCATGGTCGTTGTGGCGCTTTAAGGAGGTGGTGAGATGATCGCATCGGCACAGTTCACGATTATCAGTCTCTGCGATGTGGTCACCTCGGACACGCCGCCGGAGAACCCCTATGAGGGGCAGCTCTGGGTGGATATCTCCGTGACTCCGCCGGAAACGAAAATATGGGACGGAAATGAATGGGTGGTGCAGAACGACATTGAAACGATCCGCACCACCATTTCCATTCTGACCGAGAAGGACGCACAGTTTCAGCAGACCATCGACGGGCTGAACAGCTATGTGGCGACCCTTACCGAAACGGTGGAAACAGTGTCCAATGACCAGGGTGTCCTGGAGGAACGGATACTGAATTCCGAGAGCAGGGTTTCGGAACTGGAACACACGGTGGACGGGCTGTCCGTCACCATGCAGGAGCAGTACATCGGCGGCATCAACTATGTGCAGAACTCTTCCGGGCTGAACGGCATCACGGATGATTGGAGCTACTCCGGTACGGTGAAAACGGACACTTCCACCGATACGCAGAACAACACCATTTCCGACTCCTGCTTTGTGCTGGGCGCATACTCCTCACTGTCGCAGTACATCCGAGGGGTGGTTCCCGGCACTTATACGATCTCGGTTCGGGCAAAGAAAACCTCGACCATGTCCGGGTATTTCTATGTGACCTACAACGGGAACAAAACCAAGTACCTGTTCAATAAGTCCACGGCGTTTGACTGGACGGATTACTCCGTAACGCTCACGGATGTGACCGACCCCACGTTGCGTATTTACTGCTATTGCCGGGATGCGTCCATTTATCTCGCCGACATCATGATTTCCGAAGGAGCAATTCCCCGCAAGTGGACGCCCGCCCCCAACGAGATCTACACTCAGGAGGTCAAGATCGACAAGCGGGGCATCGAGGTGTCCAACAGCGCATCGTCCCAGCGGACGGTCATCACGAACACGGAGTTCGCCGGTTATTACAACGATGAGGTGATCTTTACCCTGAACAAGGACGAAACGCAGACTAAGAAAACCACAGTGGATGGCGAGCTGACCGTGGGCAAAACGAAGTTTGTCCCGATGCCAACGGCGTCCGAAGGGCTGAACATCGTCATTCTGGATTAAGGAGGGAAAGCTATGGCAACTTGGAAAAGCGCGGCATACGATGGGCGCTATCTTCAACTGGACATTTCGGAAAGCGTGAATGTGGTCGGTAACAGCTCGACACTTTCCTGGACGCTGACCTCTACCGGTGGCGCATCCACTTACTACACCATTGACACGACCACTGTAACGATCAATGGTACGACCGTATACTCAAAGGACCGTACCTATTGGGATGACCGTGTTTTCCCGGCAAAGAAAGGTTCTGTCAGTGGCACGATTACTGTAGCTCACGACAGCAACGGCAGCAAAACGATTGCGGTCGGATTCTCGACCCGTGTTTATATCTACGGTTCACAGGAATACGGCGGCAGCATGACGCTGACTACCATTGACCGCTCTGCTCCCACAGTTACATTCAGTACATCGAATGTCACGGCAAACGGGTTCAAAATCTCCGCGACATCCTCTGCCACGGCGGACATCTGGCAGTACAGCACAAACGGCGGTTCGAGCTGGACGCAGTTCTCAACGACGGCATCCACCAGCGCCAGCGTAACACTGTCCTCGCTTTCGCCGAACACGAGCTATACGGTGAGGGTCAGAGCAAGGCGGCAATACAACCACGTCTACGGCACTTCCGGCAGTTCCACGGTCAAGACGTTGGGCGGTGCTGTGGTGAATAGTGTCAACACGGTGACGGCGGACAATGCCACGGTTTCCATTACCATCAATGTGACCGTGTACGAAGCCTCCTACACCAATACGCTGGTGCTCAAAAACGGCAGCACGACCATCCTGACTATTTCCGGGCTTTCCTGGTCGAAGGGCACGGCGAACCGCACGGTTACGCTGACATCGGCGCAGAGGACAACGCTGTTGAACGCTATGGCGTCCATCAAGTCCTTTATAGGTACCTTTGCGGTTTCGTCTTACAGCGGGTCTACGCAGATCGGCAGCACCTCAAGCAAGACCGCCACTGTACTGACCACGGCAACCAATTCTGCTCCAACCATAAGCGGATTCACTTATGCCGACAGCTACACGACCACGAAAAACCTCACAGGCAACGACCAGCTATTCGTTCAGAACTACTCGACCCTCAAGGTCACGCCCGGAACGGCAACCGCAAAAAACGGTGCCAGTATTTCCAACTACACAGCTTCCTGCAACGGGCTGTCATCCTCTAACACTACCGGCTCTGCCTTATCTGTTGGAAAGATCGCCAAGTCCGGCAGCGTAACGGTCACGCTCACGGTCACGGACTCCCGCGGTTATACCGCCAGCGTTTCCCAAACTATTACGGTCATCCCATACGCAAAGCCGAAGGTGTCCTCGGTGACGCTCCGACGAACCAACGACATTGAAGCGGAAATGCAGCTCAAATTCAGCGGCTCTATTTCTGCTGTTACCGTAGACGGGACGCAGAAAAACAGCGTGGTTTATGTGCGGTATCGGTACAAGAAAACCAGTGAGAGCAGTTACGGCAGCTACACCAGCATCTATTCCGGCACGACAAAAAGCGGAACCTCTTTCAGCTACTCCAATTTGGAACTGTGCAATCTGGATGCCAACAGTTCCTACGACTTCCATTTGCAGATCCAAGACAAGCTCTATTCTTTGAGCAGTCTGGATCTGTATTTTACTGTCCCGCAGGGTACGCCGCTAATTGCGCTGCGGAAAAAGAAGGTCGGTATCAACACGCCGGAGCCACAAGCCATGCTGGATGTTGCCGGGGATATGCGGGTGGATGGCTCACCCCTTGCGGATTTTGTCATTCAACAAGGGACAAGCGGCATCTGGAATTACCGTAAATGGAAAAGCGGTACAGCGGAATGTTGGGGTCAGTATTCCTTTACGACCGCTATTTCGACGGCATGGGGTGTGCTCTATGAGAGCGGCGCAATTGCGCTACCTAATTTTCCGTTTACCTTCGCAGAAATTCCCCACGTTCATATCTCCACGGAGAACAGCAATTACGCCATGTTTGTGGAGCGAGGCAGTTCGAGTAGCTGGTCTACAACGACCAACCCCGGAAAGATATTTGCCGTAAGACCAAATACGGTACCATCGGCAACCTACAAGGTATCAATCTATGCCATCGGAAAAGTGTGACGCTCCGGCGTCACTTTTTTCATACCCATTTTTAATTTCAAAGGAGGACAAACAACATGAAAGAATTCTGGACGACCATTCAGGTGGTTATTGCCGGTATCGGCGGCTGGCTGGGATGGTTCTTGGGAGGATGTGACGGCTTGCTTTATGCGCTTCTGGCTTTCGTGGTCATCGACTATGTGACCGGCATCATGTGCGCCGTGGTGGATAAGAAGCTGTCCAGCGAAGTCGGATTCAAGGGCATTTTCAAAAAGGTGCTCATCTTCGCTCTGGTCGGCATCGGGCATATTCTCGACACCCGTGTCATCGGCAGCGGCTCGGTGATGCGTACCGCCGTCATTTTCTTCTATTTGTCGAATGAGGGCGTGTCCCTGTTGGAAAACGCCGCATACCTGGGACTGCCCATCCCGCAGAAGCTGAAATCCGTGCTGGAGCAGCTTCATGACCGCAGTGAAAAGGAGGATGAATAATATGGCTTACACAAACAGTTCCCTGGTGTCCTACACCAAACTCAGCCCGAACCACTCCGGGCAGCGTACCCACAGCATTGACCGCATCACGCCTCACTGCGTGGTGGGTCAGTGCAGCGTGGAAACGCTCGGCAACATCTTCTTGCCGACCTCACGGCAGGCAAGCAGCAACTACGGCATCGGTGTCGACGGGCGGGTCGGAATGTATGTGGAAGAGAAAAACCGCTCCTGGTGCTCCTCCTCCGCAGCCAACGACCAGAGAGCCGTCACCATCGAGTGCGCCAGCGACAATTCCGAGCCTTATGCTTTCAAGGATGTGGTGTACAAGAGACTCATCGAGCTTTGCACCGACATCTGCAAGCGCAACGGCAAAACCAAGCTGCTCTGGCTTGGAGATAAGGCCAAGACGCTGAACTACACCCCGAAATCCGACGAGATGGTTCTGACCGTCCATCGGTGGTTTGCGAACAAAAGCTGCCCCGGTAACTGGATGTATGCCCGTATGGGTGATTTGGCATCCAAGGTCACGGCAGCGCTCGGCAGTGAGGTGAAGCCTGCCGACCCAGTCAAGCCCACCGGGCCTATCAAGGTCGGCGACCTCGTGACCATCACAGGCAGCACCTACTATGGCGGCAAATCCATCCCCGGCTGGGTGAAGAAGCTCCGCTGGTATGTGGTAGAGGTCAGCGGCGACCGCACGGTCATCAACAAGGACGAGTCCGGCAGGTACGCTATCATGTCGCCGGTCAAGACCTCTGCACTTGCCGTGGCAGGCACGAAACCCTCCGAGGATTACCGCATCCACACCGTGGTGCATGGTGACACCCTCTGGGCAATCGCCAAGAAGTATCTCGGCAACGGCAGCCGCTATAAGGAAATTGTCAGCCTGAATGGGCTGAAAAGCAATGTCATCTACAGCGGCATGAAGCTGAAGATTCCGAACAAGTAAACCGATCCTATCACACGCCCTCTGCGGATTTTTCCGTGGAGGGCGTTATTTTTTTTGCCCATTTTACCCTGACAAAAGTGCCTTTTCTCTGGGTATAGCGAGAAACGCTATTTCTCAGGAATGAGGTATCAATCACTATGACAGACGCGGAACGCTCACGAATTGTGGAACTCCAACACCAGGGCTACGGGTATAAGAAAATATCTGCTATAACAGGGCTACCGCTAAACACTGTAAAGTCCTTTTGCGCCAGACATCCTGTGCAGATCAAAGAGATGCCGGACTCAAATGCCCTGTGCCGAAACTGCCTGACTCCGCTTGAGCAGACACCGCATAAACGGAAAAGGATGTTCTGCTCCGATGCCTGCCGAATGGCGTGGTGGAACGCACATCCCGAAAGAGTGCAGCGAAAAGCGTACTACACACTCACTTGCCGACATTGCGGGAAGCAGTTTGAAAGCTATGGTAACAGCCATCGGGTGTTCTGCTCCCGTGACTGCTATTTGAAATTCCGCAGGAAGGAGGCCGACCATGAGTGATTACGATAAGCGTCTGTTTGCCTACCAGATGGCGATGGCACTCGCCCGGAGTATGCGTTCCAAGGGGCTGATATCAGCCAAAGAGTACGCTAAGATCGATACAATTATAGCCGAGAAATACGGCATATCTTCGTGTAGTATATTCCGCTGAAATCACTGGATAAATCGTGTTTTTAGAGGTAATATGTCACACACCAAAGGGAGGTGAACCACATGGAGAGAGTTGTAGAAAGGGTCGATGCCCTAATACCCGCACAGCCGAAAGCTTTGCGTGTTTGCGCTTATGCCCGTGTTTCCACAGGAAAGGATGCCATGCTACATTCGCTGTCCGCTCAAGTCAGTTATTACAGTAAAATGATTCAGAGCCACAACGGGTGGATGTACTGCGGCGTTTACAGCGATGAGGCTGTGACCGGCACAAAAAGAGAACGAGCCGGGTTTCAGCACATGATTGAGGAGTGCCGCCAAGGGAACATCGATCTTGTTATTACGAAAAGCATATCCCGTTTCGCCAGAAATACGGTGACGCTTCTTCAGACTGTCCGAGAACTGAAAAGCCTGGGCGTAGATGTATTCTTTGAAGAGCAGCACATCCACACCATGAGTGCGGACGGTGAGCTGATGATGACCATCCTGGCGTCCTACGCACAGGAAGAGAGTTTGTCAGCCAGTGAAAATCAGAAATGGCGTGTCCGAAAAGCCTTTGAAAACGGAGAAATCATCAACCTCCGCTTTTTGTTCGGCTATGACATCACACCGGACGGCATTCAGGTGAATGAGAAGGACGCTACCATCGTCCGAGAAATATTTGCACGGTTCAACGGTGGCGAGAGCATGAGTTCCATCTGTCGTGACCTTGATGCCAGAGGACATAAAGGCGTTCTCGGCGGCACATGGTGCGCGGAGCGGATGCGGAACACCTTATCCAATGAAAAGTACCTCGGCAATGCGCTCCTGCAAAAGCGATACCGCAACAACCACATTGAAAAGAAGCTGTTACTCAATCGAGGAGAGCTTCCGATGTACTATGCCGAGGGAACGCATGAGCCAATCATAGACCAGGCAACATTTGATAAGGCACAGGAGCGGCTCAGAATGCTGGCGCAGCAGGCTGCCAACCGCAAGAAACCGACTCGTTCAGTTTTTTCGGGGCTGATTCACTGCGGACTGTGCGGCAACACATATAAGCGCGTAACTTACCGCCAAAAACACTACTGGAATTGCACTACATTCCAGACAAAAGGAAAATCCGAATGTGCCGCTAAGCGGATTCCAGAAGAAACGCTCGAAGTCCTCACCTGCGAGGTGTTGGGCGCAGTAAGCTTTGACCCCGATATGGTCAGAAGCAAAATAACGGCAATCAGAGCAGAGAAAAGCAATATGGTGGTGTTCTGCATGGACGACGGTTCTGAAATCGTTAAACGGTGGACAGACCGCTCCAGAGCAGAAAGCTGGACGCCTGAAATGAAGGAAAAAGCACGACAGCGGGCACTGCAGGCAAGGAGGAAAAAGAAATGAGCAGAACAGCAGCACGGTCGGTCACAGTCATTCCGCCGACCATCAATCCGCTGACGCACCTTTCCAAGGTGGCTGTACAAAAACGGCGGGTCGCAGGATACGCAAGAGTGTCCACAGACAGCGATGAGCAGTTCACCAGCTACGAGGCACAGGTGGATTATTACACGCAATACATCAAACGCAATCCCGAATGGGAGTTTGTAAAAGTATACACGGACGAGGGCATTTCCGGCACGAACACCAAGCATCGCATCGGCTTCAATGAAATGATCGCCGATGCCATGTCCGGCAAAATCGACCTCATCGTCACAAAATCGGTCAGCCGCTTCGCCCGAAACACGGTCGACAGCCTGGTTACCATCCGCAAACTGAAAGAAAAAGGCGTAGAAGTCTACTTCGAAAAAGAGAACATCTACACCTTTGACGGCAAGGGCGAACTGCTGCTCACCATCATGTCGAGCTTGGCACAGGAAGAAAGCCGCTCCATATCCGAGAATGTTACCTGGGGACAGAGAAAACGGTTTGCCGATGGAAAGGTCAACCTCCCATACAAGCAGTTCCTCGGCTATCGCAAAGGAGCGGACGGTTTTCCAGAAGTCGTTCCGGAGGAGGCAATCGTTGTCCACCGGATTTATACTCGATTCATGGAGGGGTTGACGCCGGGGGCCATTGCAAAGGAACTGACAGCAGATGGGATTCCGACTCCATCGAGAAAACAACGCTGGCAGACCAGTACAGTAGAAAGCATCCTTCAAAACGAGAAATACAAGGGCGCTGCACTCCTTCAGAAATGCTTCACGGTCGATTTCCTCACAAAAAAGAGGAAGGTCAATGAGGGCGAGGTGCCGCAGTATTATGTGGAACACAGCCATGAGCCGATCATTACGCCGGAAGAGTTCGACAAAGTTCAGACGGAGCTTGCGCGGCGCAAGCAGATCAGCCGCCAGTACAGCGGAAAGAGCATTTTTTCTTCCCGCATCGTCTGCGGGGACTGCGGCTCCTACTTTGGCTCGAAAGTCTGGAACTCGACCTCAAAATACCGCAGGGTCATCTGGCAATGTAACGGCAAATTCAAGGGTGAGCACAAATGCGAAACGCCGCATCTGGACGAGGAAACCATTAAAGCGCGGTTCGTGACCGCCCTTAACGCTATCATCGAAAGCAAAGACAACATCCTTGAGGATTGCCGATTGATGCAAGCCACCCTGACAGACTGTACAGGCATTGATACAGAAATCGAGAGTCTGCTTGAGGAGATCGATGTGGTGACCGAACTGACAAAGCGTTGTATTGCGGAAAATTCACAGATGGCACAGAACCAGGAAGAATACGCCGCCCGGTACAATGGGTTTGTAGAGCGGTACGAAAAAGCCAAGGCACGGCTCGAACAGCTCCGCACTACAAAAGCTGCACGGGAAGCCCAGGCAGAAGCCATCGGAGCGTTTATGTTTGAGGTGCAGGAATTGGATGCCCTCACCGAGTTTGACGAAAAGCTCTGGCTCACCATTATCGACACGATAACCGTCCACGCCGACGGACGGATGACCTTCAAATTCCAGGGCGGTAAAACGCTCACTTCTTATTGACAATTCTCTAAATATGCTGTATAATCGGTATATGCCGAAAACAGAAGGAGGAAGGCGTCTATGCCAAGACCGCCACGGTGCCGTCGGATTTGTGGCGCGCCGCAAGTCGATACATTCTATCCCGACGGATGTGGGGATAGAGAGCCGATCCTGCTGACGCTGGACGAATACGAGGTCATTCGGCTGGTTGACCTGGAGCAGCAAACCCACGAGCAATGTGCCGCACAGATGGACATTTCCCGCTCCACCGTGCAGGAGATTTACGAAAGCGCACGGCGCAAGATCGCAGCGTGTCTTGTCCACGGGAAACCGCTGCACATCACCGGGGGAAACTACCGCATCTGCGGAG
>OLNZ01002293.1_pt1 | contig 11729 bp, 10 predicted proteins | sample 1672981 | NCBI WGS metagenome assembly OLNZ01 (sample SAMEA3136743, study PRJEB25190) | human gut metagenome | biome: human gut; feature: human-associated habitat; material: faeces | place: Austria | collected 2013
AAAAGCGACTATGTGAAGATCTATGAATATCTGTTCCCGAAGCTTTTGAAAAAAAAGACCCGGACCGCTTTTACTGGCCGGTAGCTTCCTGGTCATCCATCGATTATTACGGCAGATGGAAGGCACTTCACTATTACGCAAAGCGTTTCTTTGCGCCGGTGCTTCTTTCCTGTGAAGAAGAAGGACTGTTGAATCAGACGATGAACGTGAACGCTGAGCCATTCCCGGTGAAAAAATCGATCCGGTTAAATGTGACGAATGAAACGATGCAGGAAAAACAGGCAGTTGTGAAATGGCAGCTCAGAGATCCGGATGCGAAGGTGCTTTGTGAGCAGGCATGCAAAGTGACGGTTTCTCCGCTTTCGGCTGTGTGGCTTGACCGTGTGGATCTTGAACAGGCAGATCTGTATGCAAATTACGTGAGCTATCAGTTGCTTGAGGGTAACTCTGAGGAAGCGGATAAGCAGAATGGTGTCGTCTCTGAAGGAACGGTTCTGTTCTGTCCGCCAAAGCATTTCCGCTTTGCAGATCCGCAGCTGCATGTTAGAATAAAAGGAGATGAGATTGTTGTTTCGGCAAGTGCTTATGCGAAGAGTGTTGAAATCTGAAATGACAATGATGATCTTATTTTATCGGATAATTCCTTTGATCTGAACGGCGGCGAAAAGCGCGTGAAGATCCTGAAGGGAAAAGCGGATGGTTTACAGGTAAGAAGTGTATACGATATCCGGTGATAAAGGAAAGGGAGACTGCATATGGCAAACGAAGTGAACAAAAAATATCAGATCGACACAGAAGAAAACAAACAGTTTCTGCGGGAAAATGCCGAGACGCTTCTTGCATTCGGACATAAATTCCCGTCACCGGGCGGAGGCTCCTATTATCTGGGGGATGACGGAACGCCGTGGAAGGACAGAAACAGAGAAACATGGATCACCTGTCGTATGGCACATGTGTACAGTCTTGGTGTCATGCTGTGCCATGACGGCAGTGAGCAGCTTGTGGATGCAGCACTCAGGGGACTTACAGGCGAGCTGCATGATGATATAAACGGCGGCTGGTATGCGGGGCTGACGAAGGATGGAGAGATCGTTCCTTCCAAGCAGTGCTATGCACATGCATTTGTACTTCTGGCAGCATCCAGTGCCATGCAGGCAAAAAGACCGGGGGCAAAGCAGCTTTTGGAGGAAGCACTTGTGCTTTATGATAAGCGGTTCTGGAATGAAAAGGAAGGACTGTCGGTGGACACCTGGAATACGGAGTTTACGAAGCTTGATCCGTACAGTGGTATCAATGCCAATATGCATACGGTAGAAGCGTTTTTAGCCGTGGCAGATGCACTTGGTGACGAAAATTACCGCTGCAGGGCAGGCAAGATTATCGACCATGTCATAGGCTGGGCAAAAGATAATCGAGACAGGATTCCGGAGCATTTTACAGCAGACTGGAAGCCGGACCTTGACAAGAATAAAGAAAAACCGGATGATCCGTTCAAGCCATACGGTGCAACGCCGGGGCATGGTATTGAGTGGGCGCGTCTTATTACGCAGTGGGTAGTTTCTACATATGGAGAAAAAGCTGCTGCAAAGCAGTACATAGAAGCAGCAGAAGATTTATATAACCGTGCAGTTGCAGATGCATGGAATGCAGATGGCGCGCCGGGCATCGTTTATACAACGGACTGGGAAGGAAAACCGGTCGTGCATGACAGAATGCACTGGACGCTGGCGGAAGCCATTAACACTTCTGCAACATTATACCGTGTGACGGGAAATAAAAAGTATGCGGATGATTATGCCATGTTTATGCAGTATCTGGACGAAACGGTTCTGGATCACAGCTGTGGCTCGTGGTTCCACCAGCTTGATGCGCATAATCAGTTAAAAGAAACAGTGTGGCCGGGCAAATCAGATATTTATCATGCGCTGCAGGCAATGCTGATCCCTTATCAGAAGGTCGGTGTATCGATCGGAACAGTTCTGCTGGGATAATATTCAGATCGGGAAAGAAAAAGAGAGGCAGGAATCCTGTCTCTCTGATTTGTTATACAGATAAAAGTGTACTTATTTATCGGTACTGTCGGCGTCAACCACAGCCTGGATCTGTTTCATAAGGGCATCGTAATTATCCTGATTATCAATGCCTCCAAGCAGGGGATCGCCAACAATATTTCCGTTTCTGTCTACAAGGATTGTTGTAGGAAAAGCCATGATATCAGAGGCATATCTGCCTGTATCTGATGCGGAGTCAATTGAAAAATTGCGGTATCCGGCGCCCTGGCTTTCAAGGACAGCTTTTGCTTCTTTTATTGCGTCTTCATTTCCGTCAAAGGTTTCCGTATTGATACCGATAACCTCACCGCCCATTGACTTGAGGGTTTCATTTAATTCGTTTAGTTTGGAAAGCTCCGCAACACATGGCTTACATCCGGTAAACCAGAAATTTACGACGGTTACTGCGTTTTGGGTAAAAAGACTGCCATCAGCAGTATTACCATCATAATCTGTTCCGGAGAAATTGCTGAAAGGTGATGCTGTATCTGAGCTGCTGCCTGTAGCTGCAGTATCATCTGAGGCAGTGCTGTTTTCAAGTGCGGCGATCTGATCCTCAATGCCGCGGATTGTTTCAATATCCTCATTCAGTGTCTGAAGTTCTTCATCTGTGAAGGAATCTTTGTTTGATGTAACAGTACCGGCAAGGTAATCGGCATAATTGCCGTTGGGGTCGGCGCTGCTCTTGTTCATCATACTGAATACTTTATCCCACACATCTTTATGATCTGCAAAGAGCTGGTTTTCCTGCTGATATAAATCATCCAGCTTTGCGTCTGCGCCATCAGCGACTTGTGCTGTATCAGCAGTGGCAGCTGCATTTGGCGTACTTTCCGGTTCTGTTGTTTCCTTTCCCGCACATGCAGTCAGAAGTAATGTGATGCAGAGTGCAAGGACTGTTGACAGTTTCTTTTTTGCTTTCATGTTAAAAATCTCCTTTGTTTTTGTTTATATTGTTTTTGACATGGGTATCGCTGCTTTTGCATGCTTTCCCCATAAATTGATAGTGAATGGCTGCTTTCGGACAGGCTTTCATACAGGCACCGCATCGTATACATTCCGGATGATCGGGAGTTTTCAGGACATTAACATCCATTTTGCATGCCTTTGTACATTGCTGGCATCCGATACATTTGTCATCCTCAACCTTGATGCTGAAGAGTGATATCTTATTAAACAGAGAATAGATTGCACCAAGTGGGCATATCCATTTACAGAACGGTCTGTAAAACAGAATGCTCAGGACAATGACTGTTATCAGAATAAGACACTTAAAAGAAAACAGACTGCCAAGCGCCGAGCGTATGGCTGGGCTGCTGAGCGACAGCGGTATGGCACCTTCCAAAACACCCTGTGGGCAAATATATTTACAGAAAAAAGGATCTCCCATTCCGATTGTATTTGTTACAAGCATTGGCAGAAGGATAACAAAAACGATCAGGATCAGATATTTCAGATATCTGAAAGGCTTCAGCTTTGCAGTGGAAAATTTTTTCCCGGGAATTTTATGCAGCAGATCCTGAAACCATCCAAATGGACAGAGAAAGCCACATATAAATCGTCCCAGTGTTACGCCCAGCAAAATGAAAAAACCGGTTATGTAGTAGGAAAACTGAAATTTTGAGGAACCGACAACTGCCTGAAAGGCACCGATCGGACAAGCTCCTGTAGCGGCCGGACAGGAATAACAATTAAGTCCCGGTACGCATACGGTTTTTGCATTGCCCTGATATATTTTTCCTTTCCATAAATTGGGAAGATGGATATTGGTGAGTAATGTGGCAGCTGCCTGTATCCATCCGCGGGCTTTGGCTGTTTTGTTTGAAAAAGTATTTGTTTTTTTATCCAATTCCTACACACTCCAGACATAATTTAATTGCTTTACCGAGTACAATGGCAGCTTCGCCTCTGGCAGCACCAAAGGTAAGCATGCTCACACCGGTGATAAGAAAAAAACCTTGTAAAATCCCTTTGTATTTCAATTGCCTGTCACTCCCTTCGTCTGCGGTATCCGGCTTTGTTGACCGGCTGACTTTGTTATTATACAATAAGGAATGTAAAATTTCTGTTAAGAGGCTGAAAAAAATGAGAGTAATGATTGTAGAGGATGAGAAAGAAATATGTGATACCGTTGCAAAAAGGCTGTATGACATGGGATATGAGGTGGATACCTGCTATGACGGTAATGCAGCGCTTGAGTATGTTCTGGCAGAAAATTATGATCTGATCGTGCTGGATCTGAACCTGCCGGGCAGGGATGGAATGGATATTCTGAGAGAACTGAGACGGAAAGATGAAGAAACAAAGGTTTTGATTTTGTCTGCCAGAAGTCAGATTGCGGATAAAGTTGAGGGGCTGGATGCGGGAGCAAATGATTATATGGAAAAGCCGTTTCATTTACAGGAACTGGAAGCAAGGATCAGAAGTCTGACAAGACGTAAATTTGTACAGAAGGATATCTGCCTGAAGTGTGGAGATATTTCATTTGACACGATGAAACGCGAAGCAGCTGCAAAAGGAAAACCTGTGCTCCTGACGCGGAAAGAAAACGGGATTTTAGAATATCTGCTTTTGAATCAGGGAAGGCCGGTAAGTCAGGAAGAGTTGATCGAGCATGTCTGGGATGCATCTGCGGACAGCTTCAGCGGTGCTGTCAGAGTGCATATGTCGTCTCTTAGAAAAAAGCTGAAGGCAGAACTGGGATATGACCCGATTCAGAATAAAGTCGGCGAAGGCTATACAATACGAACGGAGAATGCATTATGAAAAAAATATCGCTTCAATGGAGGCTTACTATTATCACAACGTTGTTTATTGCGATGATATGTGGCTTTCTTACTATGTTTCTGTATAAAAACGGTGTCTATTATATTGATACACTGCAGGATACTGTGGATGCGCAGGGTGGAGAAACGGCGGAAGGCGGCACGGATGAAATTTATATTGATATCCCGGATGACAAGTGGAATGATTTTGTAAATGATTTTTCTGTTCAAGTGTATAATAATAAGACGGATTATAAGAGGAGAAGCCTGCTTGTTTCTATATTGTCTGCGCTTCTGGGCGGTGTAGCCACATATTTTATATGTGGACGCGCGCTTAAGCCGCTCCGTGCATTTTCCGATCAGATAGAAAAGGTGCAGGCACAAAATCTGTCAGATGCAAGGATGGAAGAGAATGGGGTCAGGGAACTGAACCAGCTCAGTATCTCTTATAACAGGATGTTGGAAAGGCTGTCGGATGCATTTGAAGTACAGAGACAATTTACTGCGAATGCGGCACATGAGCTAAGGACTCCGTTATCCGTGATACAGGTACAGCTGGATCTGTATCATTCTGCCGAACATCCGGATAATGATGAGAGTACAGAGCGGATCATAAAAATGGTTACCGAACAGAATGAACGGCTTGGCAGAATGGTTAAGACGCTTCTTGATATGAGTGAACTTCAGACGGTGGCACGTAACGAAAAAATTGCATTAAATGCACTTGTCGAGGAAGTGCTTGCAGATCTGGATCCTCTGGCACGGGAAAAGAATATAGGGCTTTCCGGGAATTGTGAAAATCTGACCATGGAGGGCAGTGATATCCTTATTTACAGACTGGTGTATAATCTTGTGGAAAATGCGATAAAGTATAATCAGGCAGGTGGACAGGTTACGGTAACAGCCGCCGGGAAAGACCGACATATTTATCTTGCCGTGACAGATACCGGAAACGGAATTCCGCAGGAACTCAGAGAACGCATATTTGAACCGTTTTTCCGTGTGGATAAATCCAGAAGCAGGGCTTTGGGCGGTGTGGGACTTGGACTTGCCCTGGTCCGTGAAATTGTGAGAGTGCATGATGGCAGTATATCAGTCAGGGACAATCCGGCGGGCGGTACGGTCTTTGAGGTGATTTTCTGAACCGGCCGCTGCGAAAATTCACGTTGAAGTTTCTGTTGAGATTGAAAAAACAGAGTACTTATGCTATAGTATGTAATTGCATCGGACTCTTATTTTGAGATGAAAAAAGGGTGTACAAGAAATCTGAAGAAAGGTGAAAACCTGTATAAATGATGGGTTTTCGGATAGGTAAATAACAAAATGAAACTCGGAATCGTTATTACGAGACCGATTTCATAAATGTCTATATATGTTGTTAAATGCCTCTAAATGCTGATAGCTAGAGCATTTAGCGGATTTCCGACTTGGTTAAAACTCTATATAAATTCATGTAAGTTTTTGAAAAATGGCCCACTTTGTGGTCCACTAACTTTTGAACGAAGTCCTAATATGGTAAGAAGAAGCGCTTGTAGGAGTGCTTCTTTTTTGCAAGTATTATAATAAAAATAACTGGTGATTAGGTTCAAATTTGAATATATAGCTGGATTTTTAAAGGCATAGTATGTTATATCATCTAATAAATTTTGCTTTCATTTTCGCTCATGACCATGAGACTTTTTCTGCTTAAAGAGTGTGCTGATAATGTATTTCTAGTATCGAATGGAAGAAGAAAACAAAAATAATAGAACGTTGTTGTATTATAATTTGCTTTTACAATTTGTCACGGCAGTGTTTAAGGGACAGAGCAAAAGCCTTGAGTTTATTGGATTTCTTGAATGGAAGTGTAAATTTACGCCTTATTTACACCTTTAGAAGATCGAATCGGAATAGCTGAAATAATAATATAAAGGCGTGGGAGAAAATCCTACGCTTTTTGCATATAATCACATAATTTGAATGAAAAAAGCCTCATAATCATGTGAGAAAATGAAAGTAAAACTTATTAGATGATATAATGTATAAATTAGTAATTTGAAAGAATATTTGAGGTTGTATTTTAGAGAGGCATGTTTAGTGTTTTTATTTGATTTGAGAATTGTAATATAGTATTAAACTACTCTCTTTGGAGTACAGTCTTTTGTTATATGAATTATAGGGCATTGGTCATGATATAGTGCATACATCTTAGAATAAGATGATTGAATAAATAGAAACAAATAATAATAAACATGAATAAACAAGCAGAAATAATACTAAACAGATTGAAAAATAGCGTGTTTTATGATATCCTCTGCATGTTATCAAAAACTAAGGTGCATAATTTTTAGAGGATGAGAAATGAACGTATATTCAGATAAATGGATTGATTTAGAAACTGCAGCAGAGTATTTAGGAATTCGACCAGGTACGTTGAGAGAATGGATTAGGAAGGGAAAAGGTGTGCCTGGACATAAAATAGGGAAACAATGGAAATTTAAGGTATCAGAACTTGATGAATGGGTTAAAAGTGGAGAAAGTGCTATTGAGTAAAGAAGGAATAATCATGAAGGAGATTCATGCTATTGATTTATTTTCAGGAGCCGGAGGGTTGTCATATGGCTTTGAACAGGCCGGATGTGTTGTGGATTTAGCAATTGAAAAAGACGCATGGGCTGTAGAAACATATAAAGCTAATCATATTAATAAGAATATTATAGAGGTTGATATTAATGAATTAGACGATGTGTTTTTTGAAAAATACAGAAATAAAGTTGATATTGTTATGGGGGGACCTCCGTGTCAGGGATTTTCTATAGCTGCAAGTAATAGAAGAAAAAAAGATGATGTTAGGAATATATTATACAAGCAGTTTTTAAGAGTCGTTAATGTGGTTCAACCAAAAGTTGTTTTGTTAGAGAATGTTAAAGAAATTGTAAACTATAAGTTGCCGGATGGTACAAAAATAGTGGATGATATAAAAAGCTTTTTAACCTCTTTAGGGTATAGTTTTGATTATACAATATTAAACTGTAGAAATTATGGAATTCCACAGGATAGGAGGCGTTTCTTTTTTATTGCAGTAAAGGGGAAAAGAAGATTCAAAATAGAAACAATGATGGATAGATACATTACAAAGGAAATCAGCTTTTATGAAGCAATGTCTGACTTGCCAGTTGTTAAGCCCAAGCAGTATCCGGAGGATTCAATTTTGAAATATACTGTGGAGCCTCAAAATGAATATCAACGGATAATGAGAAAGAATGCAGATGTGCTTTATAATCATATTCCAATGCAACATACAGATAAGACGGTGGAGAAATTTGCCTTTTTACTGCAAAATAATGGAATTGAATTACCAGAAGATTTAAAACCAAGAGTGCGTGGGAACGTTGATGTTGTCAGTATTTCTAAGTATAGCCAAAACCATCGAATTATCGATGGGAAAAAAGTTTCACCTACTATTACTGCTTCTTTTTATTCAAGTTTTATTCATCCTAATCAACCGCGTAATATTACAGTAAGAGAAGCAGCAAGAATACAAACATTTCCGGATAATTTCGTGTTTAAAGGAAAGAAAACAACATTAAGTAAAAAATTATTAGAAAAAAAGGGAATTTTTGAAGAATTACATTTAGATCAATTTAATCAAGTTGGTAATGCGGTGCCTCCTGTTATGGCACAGCATCTAGCTGAAATATGTTGCAAGTTAATTAAAGGGGGCGTTGAATGAAATCTTTAGATTTATTTGCGGGTGCTGGTGGTATGACACTAGGATTTAAAGAGGCTGGAATAGTTTCTGTTGGAGCCATAGAAATTGATAGATTTGCTGCAGAAACATTTGCTTATAATTTTCCTGAAATACCATTATACAACAGAGATATATACAGTTTTTCAGATGAAGAAATCTTAGAAAAATTCAAAGGTGTAGACATTATTTGTGGTGGTCCTCCATGTCAGGGCTTTTCAGTTGCTGGCCCTTCTCAATATGGAATTATAGATAAGAGAAACTCGCTTATAATGGAGTTTTTTAGATTTATCAAGGTTTTAAAACCTAAATATTGTATTCTAGAGAATGTTAAAGGGATTCTTAATGGAAAAATGAATAAAAAACAAAAGGCATTAAATACATATAGAGATGAACTTCAGAAAATAGGCTATTATACAAAAGTATATGTTCTTCAAGCAGCTGATTTTGGAGTTCCCCAATATAGAGAACGAGTTGTGGTTATTGGAGCATTGGATGAAAGTGAAATTCCAGATGAAATAGTTGGAGATTATGTGGGCGAAGAAAATTGGGTAAAGGTTAAGGAAGTTTTTGGAGATCTTCCAGATATAAATGCGGGAGAAGGCACTAATGATTTGGCGAAATATAAAACTGCGCCAATGAGTGAGTACCAGCGTTATATTAGAAATGGATCAACGGGCGTTACGAATCATGTTGCAATGAAACATACAAAACGATTAATTCAAAGATTTGCTCAAATTCCACAGGGTGGAAGCTTGCTTGATGTGCCGGCTGAATTTGGACAACGTCAAAGAAATGGTAATGAATTGGATGTTAAGAAACGATATAAGACAAATAATCAGAGATTACATCCAGATAAGGTAAGCAATATTATTACCGCCTCTTTCCAATCAACATTTGTTCATCCATATCTAAATAGGAATCTTACTGCAAGAGAGGGTGCGAGATTACAGAGCTTTCCTGATACATTTTATTTCTGTGGGCCAAGAACTTTGATGAGCAAATCACTTCTTAAAAGAGAAAACCGAGAAGATGAAATAGGATTATCTCAATACAATCAGATTGGAAATGCAGTTCCACCTAGAATGGCTTTTGCGATTGCACGAGCTGTATTGAACATGGAGAAAAATATGACATATGATGAGATGATATCTGCAATCGAGCAGGTAAATACAGAACAAGGAATGGCAATCACTGCATTGCCACATTGCAGTAATTTGTTGTATCAGTTAAATAGAAAGGATACAGGGCAATTTACTTTGCAAGATGGAAAGAAGGATAAAACTTCATTTTTTAATATTGTTGTGAAAGCTTACTTGAAGATTCGATTGACATCATATGATAATAATGATTTGGGTGAATATATAAAAAAAATAACAGAGGCAACCAATGAATATATGAATCTTTTTTGGCCATCGAAGAACAATCCATTTTCGCATCAATCAGATTTTGGATCAAGTATTATTCCAGAAATGCTTTGTATTATTTTTAATAATATAATTCGTGAAAAAGGAATAAATTTGGAAGTATCAGCTCAAAAAGACCTTACAATAGAGTGTGTGTTTGATTTTTCTAATGGAGGAAATGTTAGATTTAAAAATAAGAGAGTGGATGTAGCAGTATTTAAAAACTGTCGATTAACATTAGATGATAAAGAAAATGATTTTCCAATTCCTCTTATGGCAATTGAATGTAAAACAAACTTAGATAAGAACATGTTATCAGGAATTGAGTTTTCAGTTAGTGAATTGAAAAAAACATTTCCAGAATGTTGTTATTTAGTTGTAACGGAATTGTCGGACTTCGATATAAAAAAAACAAATTATGCATCATCAGGAATAAATGAAATGTATGTTCTGAGGAAACAAAAAAGAGCAGAAACAAGACGCGAGCCATATTCAAGATTTGATATTCACTATGAATTAGTGAAAGAGATTGCAGAAATATTAATTAAAGGTCTTGACGATATAGAGTCTAATTCAGATTCGTTGGCCCAAAAGATGCAAACAGGTAAGTTGATTGGGAGATAATTATGAATGTTGAAATAATAAAAGAAAAACATATTCATGGTAATGTTTTGGAGGAATATGTAAAAAAACTGCCCGAAATGAAAAAACAACAATTTGAAGATGTTGTTGTGGCATATGAAGCATATAGAAATGGAATAGATTCGGTATCAGGTTTAAATAATGACGAGATTAGAGAAATTGTGGGATATTTGAATGGATACAGAAAAATTGCTATTCCTGTGTATGATAATTTACCGAATTCGGGTCAAACAGGATTAGGGTCAACAATAATGGAGGAATTTTTCTATCTATTATTTAAAAAGAAAATTGAGTTGATGGATCTTAATCATGAGAATATTTTTATTGGAAAGGGAAATTCTTATGTAAGTCTAAGTTTTACTCCGAATTCATTCAAAAAAGTTTTTCAATTTCCAAATGCGAATATTCACACGAAAGATCAGGATTTTGTTCTTGGTGCAAATGTTGAAATCCAAATTACAGCAGATGGTAATTCACAAAACACACCAACGGTAATTCCTGTGGTCGCTATTGAGTGTAAAACATATTTAGAAAGAAATATGTTAGATTCTTGTGCAGCAACCGCTGGTCGATTAAAAAATGCAATGCCATATTGTATATATATTGTTGCTTCTGAGTATATGAAAATGTCTGATGCATCACCAGAACTAACAGATATAGATGAAGTTTATATTCTTTGTAAAGCTAAAAATTCAGATAGGGAAAGAAGGAAGAAAAAAAACGAAGCTCCTTTTGATATTGATTCTGAATTGATTATTGATTTATTCGAAAGAGTCGAAAGACATCTTAATGCTATTTGGTGGAAACCAGAAGAAGCAGTAGCATTAGGAAAAATAATAAATAGACCTCGTTAAGAAATGATGTGAAAATAATTATAGCGGTGGAATAATCGATAGTTAATTCCCTTTCCTGAATAGATTATCAAGGTTAGAGAATCTATGTAGTTTCGATAACTATTGATAAAAACATACCGTCTAGACAGCTACTTTTTAAGCTCTTACCCAAAAGACATATAATATATAGGCTCAAATGGTGAAAGCGCCCATTTGGGCCTATTATTGTATGAATTCATGTGTTACAACCAGAGCAAGATCCACCCGTGTATTACAGTATTGTCATTTTGACAATTTTGTATTAC
>OLNZ01002307.1_pt1 | contig 11687 bp, 9 predicted proteins | sample 1672981 | NCBI WGS metagenome assembly OLNZ01 (sample SAMEA3136743, study PRJEB25190) | human gut metagenome | biome: human gut; feature: human-associated habitat; material: faeces | place: Austria | collected 2013
AGTGAGTATATTGTGAATGACTTGTTTTATGAGTCTTCAACAATATACCAGGAGATATGCTATATGAATAAACAACAATTAGCCAAAAAAATATGGGAATCAGCTAATAAAATGAGATCCAAGATTGAAGCTAGTGAATATAAAGATTATATTCTAGGCTTTATCTTTTATAAATTTTTGTCAGATAGAGAAGAAGACTTTTTATTAAAGAATGACTTTGCTGAAGAAGATATAAAGTCAGTTAATGAAGAAGATGCAGAAATTGTTGAATTTGTGCAAAGTGGTTTAGGATATTTTATTTCTTATGAAAACTTATTTTCAACATGGATTAGTGAAGGACATGATTTTGATATTGCAAATGTACGTGATGCTCTATCTGCATTCAGTCGTTTAATTGGTACGAATTATAAACGTGTGTTTGATGGAATATTCCAAACATTAGAAACTGGACTAAGTAACTTAGGTTCTACTGCTAAAGAACAAAGCAAAGCTGTTCGAGATTTATTGTATTTAATCAAAGATATTCCTATGGATGATAAACAAGATTATGATGTTTTAGGATTTATCTATGAATATTTAATATCTAATTTTGCAGCAAATGCAGGGAAAAAAGCTGGAGAATTCTATACTCCACATGAAGTTTCTTTACTTATGTCAGAAATTATCGCTGAACATTTAAAAGATAGATCTGAAATTAAAATCTATGATCCATGTTCAGGTTCAGGCTCTTTATTAATCAATATTGGTAAGAGTGTTTCGAAACACATGGATAGTAAAGACAATATTAAATATTATGCGCAAGAATTAAAGAAAAACACATATAACTTAACGCGTATGAATTTGGTAATGCGTGGAATCTTACCAGATAATATTAAAGTGCGTAACGGGGACACGTTGGAAGAGGACTGGCCTGATTTTGAAGATTCTGATCCAATTGGTACATATGAGCCTTTATATGTTGATGCTGTAACATCTAACCCACCCTATTCTCAAAAATGGGATCCAACTGACAAAGGAAATGATCCTAGATATGCTGATTATGGTACGGCGCCAAAAGGGAAGGCAGATTATGCATTCTTATTACATGACTTATACCATATTAAACCAGATGGTATTATGACAATTGTTTTACCTCACGGTGTTTTATTCCGTGGTGGCGAAGAAGGAACTATTCGCAAAAATTTAATTGAGAAAAATAAGATTGATACCATCATTGGATTGCCTGCCAATATATTCTTTGGGACAGGTATTCCAACTATTATCATGGTTTTAAAACAAAAGAGAAATAACACGGATACGTTAATTATTGATGCTTCTAAAGGATTTATTAAAGAAGGAAAAAACAATAAACTAAGAGCATGTGATATACGAAAAATTACAGATGCGATTAAGAACAGAAACGACATTGATAAATATTGTAAAGTAGTTAGTCGTGATGAAATTCGTGCTAATGATTATAACTTAAATATTCCTAGATATGTTGATTCATCAGAAAAAACAGAATCTTATGATATTTATGCATCAATGTTTGGTGGAATTCCTAATTCTGAAATTAAAGACTATGAAGATTTTTGGAACGCTTTTCCATCATTAAAAGATGAACTATTCCAATCTAATAATGAGCCATATAGCACATTAAAATCAGACAACGTTAAAAATATCATCAAAAATAATCAAGATGTTCAACATTTCCTGAATGAATACAAAAATGCTTTTAACGGTTTTGAAATTTATTTAAAAACTTTATTAATTGATGATGCTAATAACTTGAACATTGTAAAAACTGAGGAAATAATCAGTAATGAAATTTTTAATAGACTAAAAAATATTCCTTTAATCGATCAATATGAGGCCTATCAATATTTAAACGATGAATGGAATATGATTTCTGGGGATATTGAAATTATCCAAACTGAAGGAATAGATGCTGCTAAAGTTGTTGATCCTAATATGGTTCTCAAAAAGAAAAAAGAGAAAGAAGTAGAAGTTCAAGAAGGTTGGATTGGCCATTTATTGCCCTTTGATCTTATCCAAAGTAAGTATCTGATTAATGAAAAAAGAGAATTAATATATAAAGAAAATCAAGTGTCCGAAATCGATTCTGAAATTAACGATATTATTGAAAACCTTACAGATGAAGAAAAAGAAATGGAATTTTATGACGATGAAGGCAATAAAATTGTTGATAAATGTATTAAACAATTTATCAAAGATACTGATGTGGAGTTAGAAACAAGAGAAAAATTAAGAAATTATAGCTCTTTAGTTACTAAGAAAAAAGAATTGAATAAAGCATTAAAATCGGAAATAGCCGAATTGGAATTAAATACAAAATCCACAATTGAAAATCTAACTTATGAACAAATTGATGATTCATTAAATTCAAAATGGCTTGAACCACTAATGCAAAGCATTAATAGTTTGCCTATTAAATTATTAAAAGATTTTGAATCTAAAATTGATTTGCTATCCAAGAAATATGAAACTACTTATTCAGATTTAGAAGAAGAAATTTCAAAAACAGAAAAATCTTTAATTTCGATGTTAAATGATTTGGAAGGAAATGATTTTGACATGCTTGGTTTAGATGAATTTAAAACGTTATTAGGAGGAAAATAATATGGAAAATAATAAAACTCCTAGTATTCGATTCAAAGGATTTACTGACCCTTGGGAACAGCGTAAGTTGAATGAATTAGTGATTATTGAGAGAGGTGGTTCCCCACGTCCAATAGATAAATTCATTACAAATGATGCAAATGGACTTAACTGGGTGAAGATAGGTGATGCACCACAACAAGGAAATTACATTACTAAAACAGCTGAGAAAATTATTCCAGAAGGTCTTTCAAAAACACGTGAAGTTCATCCTGGAGATTTAATTTTATCGAACTCTATGAGCTTTGGAAAACCTTATATTATGGCTATAAACGGTTGTATTCACGATGGTTGGCTCCTTATTCGTGATACTAATAAAGTGTTTGATTTGAAGTTCTTATGTCAAATGCTTGGCATAGAACAGATGCTATCACAATACAAGGCTTTGGCCGCTGGAAGTACAGTAAATAACTTGAATAAAGAGCTTGTTGGTAACACAAATGTAAAAATACCAAATATTAAGGAACAACAACAAATCGGTGATTACTTTGCCAACCTCGATAACCTTATCACCCTTCATCAGCGTAAGTATAATAAATTGTTAAATGTTAAGAAATCTATGCTAGAAAAAATGTTTCCAAAAAACGGAAGTAACATTCCAGAAATTCGATTCAAAGGATTTACTGACCCTTGGGAACAGCGTAAGTTGGGTGATGTCGTTCAGATAACTATGGGGCAATCGCCAGATGGTAGTACCTATTCGGATGAGCCAAGCGATTATATTCTTGTTCAAGGTAATGCCGATTTGCAAAACGGCTGGGTTTGCCCTCGCATTTGGACAACTCAAATTACCAAGAAAGCAGATGCAGGTGACTTAATAATGAGTGTCCGTGCTCCGGCTGGAGCAATGGGAAAAACCGCTTATAATGCGGTAATCGGGCGTGGTGTTGCTGCAATTAAAGGAAATGAATTTATTTATCAACTGCTAGTAAAAATGGATGCAGACGGTTTTTGGAAAACACTTTCCTGCGGCTCAACATTTGAATCTCTTAACTCAGACAATATTAAAAATGCTGAGGTCAAAATACCGACAACAGCCGAGCAGATAAAAATAGGCGATTATTTTCAGCAGTTCGACAACCTTATCACCCTTCATCAGCGTGAGTTAGAAAAGCTTCAATATATCAAGAAATCTATGCTCGAAAAGATGTTTTTGTAGGAAAAAATTAATCTGGTAAATAAGAAACCACGATATAAAATAAAAAATTCTATTTTTGATAAACAATTAACAGATTTTTATTGGAATTATCTACTAAATCAATATGATTTTTATTAAAATACTTGATTAAATTAGTTAATAGCTTGGGAACAGCGTAAGTGGATAGATACAGTTGATATTTCCACTGAAATGGTTGACCCTACTTCTGGAGAATTTGATGATATGCCTCATATAGCTCCTGGAAATATTGAATCGTTTACAGGAAGAATTCTTGATAATGTTAAGTCGGTGAAAGAGGAGCAACTTATCAGTGGAAAGTTTCGATTCAGACCAGGTGATGTAGTGTATGGAAAGATAAATCCTCAGCTTGGAAAGTATTTCTATGCCAGTGTTGATGGTCTTACGAGTGCAGATGCATATGTTTTTAATGGAAAGAATGGAATATCGCAAAAGTTCTTATTCTCTTTGTTACAGACAGCGGATTTCTTTAAATATTCCGTATCTGTTTCAAAACGTTCAGGTATGCCGAAAATCAATAGAGATGAATTAAATGCATATAGTTTTCTGGCTCCTAACGCAGAAGAACAAAATAAAATTGGTGACTTCCTATTGGAACTCGACCACCTCATCACCCTTCATCAGCGTTTGTATTTTTGATCTAAATTAGGTTTATTTATAGATTTTTATAAGGAGTGCTTAAAAATGATATTTAATAAAGAATCAGATTTTGAAGAAGCCTTGATTAAAGTATTATGTAAATATGGTTGGGAAAATAAAGTTTTAAAGCACCCAACAGAAGATGATTTAATTCAGAATTGGGCTAATATTTTATATGAAAATAATAGAGATATAGATCGACTAAATGATTATCCATTAACTAGATCGGAAATGGATCAAATAATAGATCAAATTAAAACATTAAGAACACCATTAAAATTAAATGGATTTATAAATGGAAAAACCGTTTCTATTAAGCGTGATAATCCAGATGATAAAATGCATTTTGGAAAAGAAATTAGTTTGAAAATTTATGATCGAAACGAAATTGCGGCAGGTTCTTCAAGATACCAAATTGCCCAGCAACCAGTATATAAAGCAAAGAATTTGTTGGCAAACGATCGTCGTGGAGATTTGACTTTATTAATTAATGGAATGCCTGTTATTCATATCGAATTGAAAAAGAGTGGTATTTCGGTTAAACAGGCTCAAATTCAAATAGAAAAATATGCTCATGAAGGTGTTTTTACTGGTATATATTCATTAGTACAAATCTTTGTAGCTATGAATCCTGATGAAACAACTTATTATGCTAATCCCGGACCAGATGGAAAATTTAATCCTTGTTATTATTTTCACTGGGCTGACTTTAATAATGAAAGAATTGATCAGTGGGATAAAATTGGTGCTTCTTTATTAAGTATTCCAATGGCGCATGAAATGATTGGCTTTTATACAGTAGCTGATGATTCTGATGGTGTATTGAAAGTTATGCGTAGTTATCAGTATTATGCTGCAAGTAAAATTTCTGATAAGGTTGCAAAAAATAAATGGCAAGACAAGAATCAATTAGGTGGCTATGTTTGGCATACAACTGGTTCTGGTAAAACATTAACAAGTTTTAAATCTGCTCAACTTATTGCATCATCAAAAGATGCAGATAAAGTTATTTTCTTAATGGATAGAATTGAGTTGGGAACGCAATCTTTAAAAGAATATCGTGCTTTTGCTGATAATGCTGATGATATACAAGATACTGAAGATACACATGTGTTAGTTTCAAAAATCAAAAGTGAGGATCCAGCCAATACTTTAATAGTTACATCTATTCAAAAAATGAGTAATATAGGAAAAGAAAATGATGGATTGAAGCAATCTGATTTGGATAAAATGACTTCAAAAAGAATTGTATTTATCATTGATGAATGTCATAGATCTACTTTTGGCGATATGTTAATAACAATTAAAGATACTTTCCCCAATGCATTGTTTTTTGGATTCACAGGCACGCCAATTCAAGATGAAAATCAAAAGAAAATGAACACAACCTCTGATATATTTGGTGAAGAATTACATAGATATAGTATAGCTGATGGAATTCGAGATGGAAATGTTCTTGGATTTGATCCATATAAAGTAATGACATATAAAGACAATGAATTGCGTGAGGCAGTAGCTTTGGTGAAAGCTAAGGCAAATAATAGAAATGAAGCTTTATCAGATCCTGAAAAGAAAAAAATATATTTAAAGTATATGGATAAATCTAAAATTTCAATGATAACTAAAATTGATGATTTTGGAAATAAAATACTGGGTATTGAAGATTATATTCCAAATGCTCAATATCAAACAGATGAGCATACGAATGCGGTTGTAGAAGATATCATAAATGGGTGGGACATTATTAGTCAAAATAGTAAATTTCATGCAATATTTGCTACAAGTAGCATTCCTGAAGCAATAAATTATTATAAATTATTTAAATCAAAAACATCAAAATTAAAAGTAACGTGCCTTGTTGATGAACATATCGACAATAGAGAAGGATATAAAGTTAAAGAAGAAGGAGTTCTTGAAATTATTAAAGATTATAATAATCTTTACAAACAAGAATTTAATATTGCTTCATTCCCTAAAATGAAGAAAGATATTGCTTCACGTCTTGCACATAAGAAGCCATATGAAAGAATTGAATTGGAACCAAAAAAACAGATAGATATTTTAATTGTAGTAAATCAAATGCTTACTGGATTTGATTCTAAATGGATTAATACTTTGTATATTGACAAAATGATTGAATATGAAAACATTATTCAAGCTTTTTCAAGAACAAATCGACTATTTGGTCCTGATAAACCATTTGGTGTAATTCGTTATTATAGACGTCCTCATACAATGGAAGAAAATATAAAAAAAGCCATTCAATTATATTCAGGAGATAAACCGTACGGATTATTTGCTGAAAAATTAAATGACAATTTAAAAAATATGAATTCTATATTTGATCAAATAAGTAATTTATTTGAATCTGCAGGTATACAGAATTTTGAAAAATTACCAAAACAAAAAGAAGACAAGAGCAAATTTGCACAATTATTTAATCTTTTTAATAAATATCTTGAAGCTGCAAAAATTCAAAGAATGACCTGGGATAAAGAAAAATATGAATTTGATTTAGAAAATGGTAAAAAAGAAGTTATCACAAGAGAAATTGATGAAAAAACATATTTGATTCTAGTACAGAGATATAAAGAATTACAAGGTGGAGGTTCTGGAGGATCAGATTCAATTCCGTATGATGTAGAGACTTATATTACAGAAATTGATACAGGATTAATTGATTCTGATTATATGAATTCTAAATTCAATAAATACTTAAAGGCTCTTGCCCAACCAGATGTTTCTAAAGAAGAAGTAGCTAAAATTAAAGATGAGTTGCATAAAACTTTTGCTACATTATCAGTGGAAGAACAAAAATATGCAAACTTAATTTTACATGATATTGATTCAGGTGATTTTAGATTAAATGTAAATGAAAAATCATTTAGAGATTGCATTACAGAATATATATCTAATGCAAAAAACGATCAAATACACGAGTTATCTATGGCTTTAGGATTAAATGAAACATTGCTTAGAGAAGCTGTTGCTTTAAAGTTGAATGAATCAAATTTAAATGAATTTGGAAGATTTGATAAGGTAGTTGAAACAGTTGATAAAACAAAAGCAAAGCTATTTTTTGAAAAAAAAGAAGGGATAAAATTGTCTCCGCCAAAAGTTAATATTAGAATCAATAAATATTTAAAAGAATTTATATTACAAGGTGGATTTGATGTTGAATAATTCATTGAGGGAGAGTTACATTTAGCAACTCTCTCTTTTTGCTTGGGAACAGCGTAAGTTGGGGGACAATATTATTGAATATACAGAAAAAACAACAGTAAACAACCAGTATCCTGTTTTGACATCTTCAAGAAGAGGAATATTTTTTCAAACTGACTATTATGCTGGGAACCAAATAGCATCTGCTGATAATACTGGATATAACATTGTACCTTACGGATATTTCACATATAGGCATATGTCAGATGATGAAATTTTTCATTTCAATATCAATGATATTACTGAAAATGGCATAGTTAGTACACTTTATCCTGTATTTACCACTGATGAAAACTTGGATTCAAGATATTTACAATATCAATTGAATTATGGAAAAGAATTTAAAAAATATGCTATTCTTCAAAAACAAGGTGGTTCTCGTACTTATATGTATTTGAATAAACTAAAAGAATTGCGTCTTACTATACCAAATTTTGTAGAAGAACAAAAAAAGATTTCAGCATATTTTATGGAATTAGACCACCTCATCACCCTTCATCAGCGTGAGTGGAAAGGAAAAAGACTATGGATAATAATCAATTGTTTGTTGAATACTATAAAGAATGGGTAAGTATTTATAAAGAAGGCGCTATACGTCCAATTACATTGTCAAAATATAAAATGGCAATTTCTTGGTTAGAAAAATTGGTGCCTAATTTAAAATTATGCGATTTAGATAGAATTTCATATCAAAAATTAATTAATGATTATGCTAAATGTCATGAAAGACAGACTACAATGGACTTTCATCATCAGATAAAAGGATCTATTTTAGATGCTGTTGATGAAGGACTAATTCCTAAAGATCCGACTCGAAAGGCGATTATCAAAGGAAAAACGCCTAGTGAAAAAAAGCCGAAATATTTAAATCAATTTGAACTTCATAATTTGTTGACCTCCTTGAATTTAAAAGATTCAGTTAATTGGGATTGGTTTATTCTTTTGGTTGCAAAAACCGGCATGAGATTTTCGGAAGCTTTAGCATTGACTCCGGAAGATTTTGATTTTTCAAAGCAAGTAGTATTGATAAATAAAACATGGGATTATAAAGGACAAGGAGGATTTCTCCCAACAAAAAATAAATCATCTGTTAGAAAAGTTCAATTGGATTGGAAAACCGTTATGCAATTTTCACAATTAGTAAAAGATTTACCTAGCGATGAACCTATTTTTGTTAAAAGCAACGACAAAATATATAATTCAACCGTTAATGGAGTTTTATTTAGACTTTGTAAAAAAGCTGATATTCCAACAATATCTATTCATGGATTAAGGCATACACATGCTTCACTTTTATTATATGCTGGTGTTTCAATAGCTAGTGTTGCAAGAAGATTAGGTCATGCAAGTATGACTACTACTCAAAAAACGTATTTACATATTATCCAAGAATTAGAAAATCAAGATGTAGATATAGTTATGCGTTCTCTAGCAAATTTAAGTTGATAATTTTTATTTAGAACTCACGCTGATGAAGGGTGAAGAGGTGGTCGATGGACTGAAAAAAGTTGCCAATCATAGCCTGTTCTTCAATAGATGGCATTATAACATCGATATTTTTAACATCATCCTTATATAATGCTCCCATAGTGCTGGACGCATTTAGTCTGGTAAGTTTTTTATTACCTTCTTCAGAAACAAAATAATCATATAGAAAATGTGGTATTACTTTGTTATTTAATTTGAGCAAATACATATTAGGTGCAACTGTTGCATACTTTGTTCTTGGCTCAAAAATATAGACTTTACCTATGTTTCCTCGTTTTGCCATCAGTAATTCGCCACCATGAAGTTCAGTCTTTTTCAAAAATTCATATGATGACTCATCTACATATTTTAACTCTGATAATGGTTTTGGATTTTCTAAATCCGTTATCCTTACATACCAAGCATAACCATCGTCGTCTGTTGTATTAACATTTTTTGCCATATCTGCAAAACTACCATTTGCATCATAATCTGTTAATAATTCAAGTAAATCCAAAACCTTACGCTGTTCCCAAGTTATATCTTTATGCTGAAAAATCATTTGGCAAAAGAATATGTCTTGCATAGTGACATTATTAATCTGATTGAGTAAAATAAGCAAAGAGATTATATTCTATTGGAGATGATAATTTGAAACAATTTAATGAAGGCGACGTTGTTTACTTTGTTAGCTCTTCTATCTTTATTAAGAAAGCTACAGTTATTCGAAATTCTGGTGGATTTTGTACAATTCGATTTTCAAATGGTAATTGTGGTACTTCAGGTACACGTGTTCGTGAAAGTAAACTGTATCGTACAGAAGAAGAGGCAAAGAAAATTGTTGAACAACATCAAAATGCAAACAAGTGGAGATGATGGTTTCTCCACTTTTATTTTGGATTGGCAAATACGATACCTCCCATTCTTGATCTATAGTAATCAAGAGCATAGGTGTTGGTTTGCCAGTCCTTTTTTGCATCTTCAAACGTATTGGTAATACCATCATAGTTCCCGTCTTGAATTGTAATGTTGTTACCATCTACTTTTAAAACAATGCCCACATGATTTTTACCTATACCAGAAAATACAGCTCCTGCTTTTGGCATTGAAGATCTTTCGAATTTATCAGGATGTGCTTTTACAAGTTGATCTACACAATCCCAGCCATTACCAGTAAAGCCAGGATCATAACCATATAATTCGTAGAATCTTCCCCAGGCAAACCATGTACATTGTCCATATAATCCTGCTTTAGCATATGGATTTTTCGTAATCCATGCTTCCATGTTGTTAAAGTTAGGATTGGTTCCACCTCTAAAGGTAATGCCAACATAACGCATAACATGATCCACATAAGATGGATCTCCATATCCAGATACATTGAGTTGTTGTTTTTTCATATCTGAGAATTGTTGTGCATTGTATTTGGAATACCCACCAAAATTAGTAATTGCCCATTCAATATAGTTAGAACCATAATTGTATCCTTGAAGAGCAAGATAGATATGTTCTGTATCTGAAGGATCTTTTACATTTGCTTTTTTAACGCAATCCGAAAAAGTATGTGTGCCTACATCTATAGAATACTCTGGTTCTGTAATGCCATTAGGAACTCTAGGATATTTTGTATTATATCCCGATTCACTAGCTTGCATCGGATCAGTTCCTTTACCACCAGATTCCTGCATCATAATCGCTTGAAGTAAAGATACATAATCTTCTATATCGTATTCTATTGCATATTTACGAATGGTATCTTCATATGCAATAACTTCTTCACTTAAAGAAACAATTTCACTATTAGATCCACCATCTTGTGCTAAAACGCTAAATGTGCCAACAAACAGAGTAATCACAATCAATAAAATTGATCCTGTTCCAAAAGAAAAGAGTGTATTCAATGTAGAAACACCCTTCTTAACAATATGAAATGATTTCTTTATAGCATGTGTAGTATTTTGGATAATAGGTTTGGAAACAAATTGTTCTGTAGATTGTTTTATCTTTGAAGCATTCACTTTATTCACAACATGCTTCTTTGCTTTGGCTATATAAGAAATTTTTTGTGGCTGAATATCATGATTTGATTCAACAATTGATTTCTTGCTAGTTGATTCAATATTATATTCATTACGCTTCTGTTTAATAAACTTAGTAGTCCGATGCTTAGATTCAATTACAGTTTGTTTAGCAACAGCACTCACTTTATTTGTAGCCTGCACCTGAGCATTGGATTTAACTGAAGCATCCTCTTTTTTATCCACGTCTTTACTACGAGTATGAATCGTTTGTTGTTTAATAAAATGCTGAATATTTCCTTTCGTATCTTTAGTTTTGATAGCTTGTATTTTCTCCTTTGTTTTTATGTCTCTCAATTTCATCAACTCCTTTGTATGTAAAAAAAGCAGAAAGTCAATTCTGCTTTATAGTTCGATCAAATTTTTTCTTTGCATCATAGAATATTTAGTTATTTAGGCTCTTCTAACATAGAAATGGGTAAAAAATGGTATGAAAATATCATTTT
>OLNZ01002308.1_pt1 | contig 11685 bp, 8 predicted proteins | sample 1672981 | NCBI WGS metagenome assembly OLNZ01 (sample SAMEA3136743, study PRJEB25190) | human gut metagenome | biome: human gut; feature: human-associated habitat; material: faeces | place: Austria | collected 2013
CTTCTCCATAACCTCTCTCCTCCTTATGGTTCCTTTCTCGCTCCATCATAAGGGCTTTATTCTTCTATTTCTACTCCAAGCAGGGTCAAATGCTCCATTCGTTCACTGGATTTTTTATATTCCCGCGGACTGCAGCCCACAACCGAACGGAAAGCCGCGGCAAACTTGCTCGGATTGTCGTAACCGAGCATTCCTGCGATCTCTGCCATGCTGTACTGTGTTTCTTCTATGTAATGGATCGCCTTGTGCATCTTATAATGCTTGACAAATGTATAATAAGGTTTTCCGTATATTTCACTGAAACAGCTCTGAAACGTCGTCTGTCCGATCCCATACTTTTGCACAAGCTGCGGAACAGAAAAGCGGCGGTCCGGATGAGAAACAACCTCTTTGTGGATCGCACGCACCTTATCATAATCCTGCTGCCTGTAATAGCGTTTCTGCGCCTTTTCCTCCTCCGGTGTTACCATACGGATCAATAGCAGCAGTTCCAATATCTTTAATTTCAGATAATACGTTTCCACCTTTGGATCTACCTGATACATTTCATTCAGAATATGATTGATCTCCGGCAGAGAGCGGATGAACATGGCACCGTTTTCCCTGCGGATCTGCCATCCGAGAAAATCAATCTGCTCGACCGCCTCCGGGAACACATCCTTTAAATATGCCTTTGCCGGCTCAGGATCGATCAGGATTTCCACACCTGCATAAAAGCCCAGCGGAAATTCCGGATTTTCCCGGATGACGCCGACCAGATTTGCCTCCATTTCTCCCTCGCCAAGGTACACCTGCCTGCCATTTACCTTACAGCCGAAGCGTCCCCGTCTGCAGTGATTGATCTCGATCATCTTTTTGGTATCTTCGTTATAATCGGCCTCTACCGCTTCCTGCGAATGAAAATTATTGTATACAAAGTACACGCCGGGCATGATCGGATGGAACACCATGGAGCTTTTTTCTCCGTTTTCTTCATTTCTTGACAGGATCGTCATAGATGGCGCACTTGCCCGGTCAAACCCTTTGCTGTGTAATTCATCAATGATCTTCATATCTTTTTCTCCCTTATAGAGCTGCTTTATTCATCCTTCTGCCACAAGAGCTTTAACAGTGCTTTCTTTCTGGAAAGAAGCAACATTGCCAGCAGATAGGAAAGCAGCACATAGCCAAAACTGATCCCGATCGTAGAAGCCTTCACAGGCAGGCTCATCAGTCTTCCCGATGACTGCATGGCTGACAGGATCATCGAGTAAGCCGTCGCATACCCAAGCGGAACGCCCAGAAGAAATCCAAGTGGCACCAGAATATAATTGGCGCGGAAAATAAATGTCCTGATCTCTCTGTCCGTATAACCTAAGATGGCAAGCATTGAAACATTTCTTTTGTTTTCCTCCAGTATCATACCGGCCAGCATGCTTGTCACCAGAATACAGATCAGTGCGCCAAGCACCTTTAAAAGCTTCAGCACGATCCCTGCTGTACTTGCCAGATTTTTTGCCTGCTCGATATAATCCGCCACGGAAGCGGATTTACTGAGCATTTCACCCGGAATGTCCAGTTTTTCTCTGCTGATGATGACATTGTACTGCTCAACCGGTCTGTCCAGCAGCTTTGCCACATTTTCCTTGGAGGTCAGGACAAGTGCCATCACATCATTATCCAGAATATCCGTTATTTCGATCGTCGACTCCTGCAGCGTGACCGTATCATAAAAGGTAAAGCTGTCTCCCGGCGATATGTGATAACGCTTTGCTGCCGCATTCGTTATATAATACTTTCCGTATTCGATCGGCTTACCGGAACAAAGTTTTGCGGAAAGGACGTCATTTTCCTCCTCATAGCCGATCATATTAAATCGGGAGTCATCCACCTTCGCACCGAAGCTGATATCAAAAACAGCCGATCCGCCATACGGATTTTCCGTCTGGAAGCTCTTAAATCCATATTCATACTGACCGCCCATCATCGCATCCGGCATTTTTACTTCGATCAGATTATCATAAGAATCCTGAAACGAACCGCCCAGCACTACGACAAGTGTTGCAACGGCAATACCGATGACCATTGTCAGACTTCTTGCCTTGTTCAGCCAGATGGAACGCACCGTATAGATCCAGCCGGTGCTGCGATTACTGTTTCTGCATATGCGGGCTTTTTTCTCCTTCTTCTGCTCACGCAGAAGCGGAACAATATCACTTTTCAGGCAGGCTGACAGCACCAGATAAGACACCAGCCCATAAACAACAACTGGAATCAGCACCGCAACAAGCAGCGTAAGCCAAGGCATTTTTACCGTATAATCAAGATACTCACCACCCCCGAAATAAAAGCCGCAAAATGCTTTGGAAAACGGAATGCTGCAAAGAATGCCCAAAATATCTCCACCGATCGCAGGGATCATACCAAACAACATATAATGGCGGATGAGTTCCTGTTTGCGATACCCAAGTGTCATCAGTACCGCAATGATCTTTCCCTCTCTTTTGACCATTCTCGATAAGACCATGGCAATGATCACAACAACGAGCAGCATAATGATCGGACTGTACAGGGAAAATTCCGCCGTCAGATCATCCGCTTCGTGAAAGATCAGGCTGATCCTTGTATTACTTTCTTTTTCAATGTATTCCGTTGTTTTATACATATCGTAAACTGCCTTGCGGAAATCCTGTTCCTTTGCCTTATCCTCATAACGCACTGCATAGTATGTGATCGGAACCACCAGCTTTTCCATTGCCTGCTTTGTGATGATCCCAATGCCAAAACCATCCTGATCCGGCATAGACTCTGTCAGATCGTAGAGCATGATCGCATAGTCCGATTTATTACAAAGACCGGATACATGAAATTTCTGACCCAAGATCGTAATCTCATCCCCGACTGCAATCCCGTTTGCTTTTGCATAGTGGTAGGTAACCATGATATCCGTATCGGATTGCAGATCCTCTCCTTCCAATACAGAAGCAAGATCCAGCTTTTCCATCTGTGTAAAAATACGCAGCTTTGTATCCTGATACGTCAGATCTGTGTAGTGCTGTTGTTCCAGCACAACCTCGTACTGTTCCTCCAGTGCCCGGATATCCGCCTCTGTCAAAGGTGTCTCTGTTTTGAATTCACCGTCCTCGATCCGGTTCTGTGCAAAAAATCGCTCAAATCTGTCATATAATGTATTGCTGACCGCAAAGGCTCCTACCAGAAGCATGATGGTAATTGCCGTTAAAACAGTGCCTGTCAGATAAAAGGAAATATTTTTCCCGATACTTCTTCGTACTCTTTTTTGTAATGTCATCAGATTTCCAGCTCCTCTACCTTTTTCTTTTGCTGTTTCAGATTACTGATGATCTGCCCGTCATGGATCCGGACAACACGATCTGCCATCTGCGCAATTCCCTCATTATGTGTGATCATAACGATCGTTGTATGATATGCTTCATTCACCTCCGCCAGCATGCGTAATACCTCCCTGGAAGAAACAGAATCGAGTGCTCCCGTTGGTTCATCACAGAGAAGCAGCACCGGATTTTTGATCAGTGCTCTTCCGATTGCACATCTCTGCTGCTGTCCGCCCGAAAGCTCAGACGGAAAATGTGTGACATGATCTGTCAGCCCCAGCTTTTCCAGCAGTTCGGAAAGCGACAGCGGATTTTGAGAGATATCCTCTACTACACGGATATTTTCCCGGACTGTCAGCTCCGGGATCAGATTATATGACTGGAATACGACACCGATCTTCTTTCTGCGGTATTCTCCCAGTGCCTTTCTGGAGAGCTTTGTAATTTCCTGTCCGTCTATCGTAATGCTTCCTGCATCCAGATGATCCATTCCGCCCAGCATGTTCAAAAGCGTACTCTTACCAGAACCGGACGGCCCCAATATCACGCAGATCTCCCCCTTTTCCAGCGTCAGCGAAACATGATTTAAAGCATACAGCTCACTTTCTCCTGTTCCGTACTTTTTAACGGCGTCTTTCACCTCTATGTACATATTGTTTCCTCCCTCTACCTATTCAAATAGTCATGTCAAATATATGTTAGTTTATTCTAACCTTTGTGTCAAATGATTTATTGGATTACCTGTAGGAAACTTTTCAGGAACATAGAATGTGCCTTGGCACATCCTCGCAGCTCTTTTTTCTGTAATAGGAACGAAGTTTCCTATTACATAGACGAGATACGCTCTGCGAATCTCGCTCTGATTAGCGGTCGTTTCAGACTCGAAAATCCTGCCAGCTTCGCTGTCAGCCGTGCTTCGCACTCATGATTTTCTCTTCGGGAACCCCTCGTATGATAATTGCTTCGCAATACTCGGGGCTGTATCCTGCATCATAGATGCAGGACATATTATGCTCGGGCGAAACCAAATGCCAGCTTCGCTGTCGCTTGGTTTCTTTCCTCGCTACAAAGAAGGAGCCGGAATGAAATGCATTCCGGCTCCTGTAGGTCGCTCTTATTCGTCATACTATGTATTTTATTCGTAGATCTGGAACATGTTCAGCTCGCCTGTCAGCTCATCTGCTACCTTGTAAAGTCTGCCTGTTGCATCCTTGATCTCACTGATCGTTGCTGCAAGCTCTTCTGCAGAAGCTGCTGTTTCCTGTGTTGCTGCTGCATTCTCTTCTGCAATAGCGGAAAGGCTTTCTACAGAACTCATAACCTGACCTCTTGCATGCGCCAGCTTTTCCGTATTGGAAGCAATACTTTCGATGCCATCGATCGTTACCTGTAAGCCACCGCTTACTTTATCAAATACGCGTTTGGTTGTTTCCACCTTATCTGCCTGCAGTCCGATGATCGCATCTACTGTGTTCATCGTCTTTACTGCCTGCTCGGATTCCTCTAACAGATTCTTGATGATACCCTCAATTGTCTTGGCAGATTCATTGGACTGTTCTGCCAGATTCTTGATCTGTTCTGCAACAACGGCAAATCCGCGTCCGCTTTCACCGGCTCTTGCCGCTTCGATGGAAGCATTCAGTGCAAGAAGGTTTGTTTCGTTGGCGATAGAAGCGATCAGTTCTGTTGCCTTATGGATTTCCTGTGCGGATTCATTGGTTGTATTTGTCTGCTGGTAGATCACTGCGATCTGTGCTTTTACTTTTTCGGAAATGCTCCCCAGATCCTGTACGCTCTCAGCACCTGCCTGACCGGCTTTCTTCATCGTGTCTGCATTGTTCATCAGATTCTGTACTGCTGCATTTGTCTGTTCAATGCCCTCTCCGATCTGCATAACTGCTTCGGATACGGACTGGGTCTCTGTTGCCTGTGCTGTTGCACCGTTTGCCATATCTGACATAGATCTTGCCACATCATCGGATGCATTCCTTGTCTGGTCTGTCATCTTATCCAGCTTTTCGGAAGCTGCCACGATCACATCGGAAGTACTACCGACCTTTGCGATCACCTTTGCCAGTGATTTGATCACCGCATTGGTATGGCGTGCCAGTGTTCCTGTCTCATCCTTGCGGGCTGTATCCTTTGGCTGCGCCGTAACGGTCAGATTGCCTTCCGCTGCGGAATCCAGCACCTTGATCGTACGGTTCAGGGAATTGACAAAGCCCCATAACGTCAGACGGATTGAAATCGTAACAAGCACGATGAGTATGATCGTCAGCATGGCAAAATACTTTACCAGTGTCTGTATTTCCTGATCTGCAATCTTTCCCTTCAGAGAAAGTGCCCCGACTATCATTGCAGCTGCCATTGCCACAACAACCGGTACGATCGCCACGATCAGCATTTTCACCTTTAACGTAAAAAATCTCTTCTTTGCTTTCTGCTTAACTTCTGCCTTGTTTCCCATCGATAACACTCCTTATAAACCACTTTCGTCAAATTGTATATGGAATCCCCCGTATATTATGTTTTATTGTAACATATTTACCCTGAAAAGCAAAGGACATTTTGGTATTTTCGTCATTCTTTCCTATCCCCGGATGTCACGATCCGGTTTCTTCCTTCCGCCTTTCCGCGGTACAGAAGATCATCGGCTTCTTTCACGATCTCATCCAGTGACCGCTCTCCTGTAACATCCGTCAGGCCAAATGTCAGGGATACGGAAAATGTCTCTCCTTCATAGGCAAATGCCGTTTCCCTTATTTCATCTGCGATCTGTTCCAGTTTTTCTTGCGCCTGTGCGAGCGGCAGTTCAAATACAAGCAGAAATTCCTCGCCGCCCCATCGCGATACCAGTCCTTTTTCTTCCATGTTTTTCTTAAAGATATTGGATATGCTTTTCAGTACCATATCACCACATTCATGCCCATAGGTATCATTGATCCGCTTGAAAAAGTCGATATCACCGATCGTAACAGACAGAGACTGTTGTCTGTTTTCCCTGCACTGCTCGATCATCTTCTGCAGATTACTTCTGCAGGCACGTCTGTTCAAAAGTCCCGTCAGCGGATCCGTCGTGATCATATCCTTCAAAGAACAACTGACGGTTGCTGCATAACTTCCCATAGCACCGATCTCATCCTTCCGGCGCAGAACGGAAATCGGCATTTTAGTGGAGAAATCACTGTTTGCCAGATGCCCAAGGTAGTCCATGATCGATTTCAGTGCCTCTACCAGCTTCTGGCTGGCCGCAATACAGCACAAAAGTGCCGCGATCGTCACAAGCACACAGATTGCCACAGAATTGATCACATTATTTCTGACGAATGCCATAACACTTGCACGTGTTTTACTCGCAAACGCCATGCCCACAACTGATCCGTCTTTATTATAGATCGGTACATAATATCCAAAATAGGATTTTCCGCCGATCTTGATCTTCTCAGAGAAATAGTCCTTGCCGTTTTCCAGCACCCAGTGGCTGACCTGCCCGTCCGCACTCGTTCCGCTCATCCGTTTTCCCTTTTCATCCGTGAGCGTTGTCAGGATACGCTTATCACCGTAAAAAAGCGTGATATCCATTCCATATGATTCCTTCAGGGAATCCACGATGGAATAGTCACCGGTGAGCACAACATCTCCTTTATATATCATTCCATCTTTCTCATACATATCGCCCGGTGCGATCAGGGAATACGTATTGTAGACCGAACGTGCTGCCACCTTTAATGACTGGCTCACCTGCTCCGTTGTCACCTGCACAAGCGTCCTTGTTGAGATGAATGTCAGCACCAGTCCCAGAACAAGTACCGGTACAAGCGAAAATTTCAGTAACGTGTGCTTCAGACTTGTTTTTTTCGTATTATCCATATGTATCCCCCCTATTTACCTTTTGTTCTCCTGCTCAATCTCCAGAACAAGTTCTTCTAAATACATCCATCTGTCCATTTTTTCGGTAAGCAGCTGTCGTTTTTCGGTCAGCTGCCTGTCCAGCTCTGCCAGACGGATAAAATCTCTGGCAGCCTTTGTATATTCATCTTCCAGCGCAGCAATTTCTTCTTCCAGCTCTGCGATCGAATCCTCGATCGTCTCATATTCCCTCTGTTCTTTATAAGAAAGCTTCTTCCGGTGCTGGCGCGCCTCCTGCTCTTTATTCTCTTTTTCTTCCTTCTCCGGTCGCTGACGCTGCGTCTTTCCCTGCTCTGTTTTCCGCTCCTCCATGCGGAGCTGGTAATCCGTATAACCACCCTCATACTGCGCAACCCTGCCTGCCTCCTCAAATGCAAAGATGCGCCGCACGGTACGATCCAGAAAATAACGGTCATGGGAAACAACCGCTACGATCCCGTCAAAGCTGTCCAGATAATCTTCTAAGATCGTCAGTGTACGGATATCCAGATCATTGGTCGGCTCATCCAGCAAAAGAACATTCGGGGCTTCCATCAGCACGCGCAGCAGATTCAGCCGCCGCTTCTGTCCACCGGAAAGCTTTCCGATCCTGCTGTACTGCAGCTCTGCGTCAAACAGGAACCGTTCACACATTTTCGCCGCCGACACTTCTCCATCCTTTGTTTTGATAAATTCCGCCGTATCCCTGACATAATCAATGACACGCTTTTCCGGATCCATATATGCCAGTCCTTTTTCTTTTTCCTGACTGATTTCCTGCGCATAGTAACCGATCTTGATCGTCTGTCCGATCTCAATGCTGCCACTGTCAGGATATACTGCTGCATTTCCGGTCAGCTGCCCTGCTGCTGTCGCGATCATTTTCATGAGGGTTGTCTTACCGCAACCATTTTTCCCGACAAAGCCGACGCGGTCACCGCGCAGAAACAGATAAGTAAAATCACGCAGAAGGACATGCTCTCCATACGCCTTTGATAAATTCTGAAGCTCTACCGTCGTTTTGCCCATACGGGTGCTGACACTGCTCATCTCTACAGTTCCGGTCTCTTCCTTCAGCTTGCTGACCTTCAGATCCTCGAAACGCTCCAGCCTCGCCTTCTGCTTCGTGCTCCGCGCCCTTGCCCCGCGCATGACCCACGCCAGTTCGTTACGCAAAATACTGCGGCGTTTTCTGTCCGCCGCCTGATCAATCTCCTCGCGCTGCGCCTTCCGCTCCAGAAAGCCCGCATAATTTGTATCATAGGAATACAATGCGCCTCTGTCGATCTCTATGATCCTGTTTGCAATGCTGTCCAGGAAATAACGGTCATGTGTGACCATTACAAGTGTACCTTTGTAGCTTTTCAGGAAATTTTCCAGCCACTGTGCCATTTCCGCATCCAGATGATTGGTAGGCTCATCCAGAAGCAGGATATCCGATTTATGCAGCAGCACATTGACAAGTGCCACACGTTTCCTCTGTCCGCCGGAAAGCTCTGCCACCGGCGTATCATATGCGGTAACAGAAAGCTCCGTCAACATGGTTTTTGCCTGCGCGGCCAGCGCCTGCTGCTCCTGCGTGCTCTGCCTAGTATGCGACCGCAGCGCCGCCTGCAGCACCGTATCCTGCGGTTCAAATTCAGGTTGCTGGGAAAGAAGCTGTACTGTCCTGTTTTTTGCCAGGATCACCTCGCCCGCATCCGGCTCTTCCAATCCGCCGAGGATCCGCAAAAGAGTGGATTTCCCGGTTCCGTTAATACCGATGATCCCGACTTTTTCCCCTTCCTGCAGATAAAAGGAAGCATCCGAAAACAGCAGTCTTCCCGTATATGATTTTGTAATATGATCCAGTGTTACGATATTCAATGTACTCCTCCGTATCTGCCTATCTGTATACTTAAATTACCCTTTTTCGTTTCATGGACAAGTCCCTGATACACAAATCTGCCATATCCGCGAACAGAAACAATGCTTCCCTCTTTGCAGATCCCACTGTTGTTTTCCATGCATCTGCCATCCACAAACACCTTTTTCTCCCGGAACAGCATCAGACTCTGGCTGCGTGAAAGATGGTACAGCTTCGCCACGATCCCGTCGAGTCTGAGGGAACTCACGATGAGCGTCTCTTCCGTTACCTGCGGCTTACTTTGCTCCGGTATTTCATCCAATATCCTGCATCTGACAACCGTATGCCTGATCTTTGTCAGATTTTCCACAATATAACCGCTTACCTTTGCCAGACAGAACAGATATGCTTTTCCGTCGCCGAGCCGGATGTCGCCAAGTGTACTTCTGTCAATTCCAAGGTGCATCAGTGCCCCAAGGAAATCCCTGTGTCCCAGATCTTCCGCAAATTTTTTCAGTGCCGGTGCGATCTCCACACACACGATCGGAAACGGTTCTTCATAGCCCAGACTTTCCTCACTGCCAAAACGGATCACACACCTCTCACAGCCTTCACTGCCGCCTGATATGGTATATTCCATGCCCGGTCTTTGCGCCAGAAGCTGATAAAACAGATCCTGCTCTGCCAGCGTCAGAAATCCGGTAAATGTATAATGGTTATTCCGATAAGACTGCTCGCTTAAATCCAGCAGCCTTTTCTGCATAAAAATATCTTCGTCTGTCATATTGTCCTCACGCCTGCTTATATATACTATCGTACTACAATCACGTACCTCTTGCAATCCCCGCAGAATCGTGCTAGAATACGCTCGTTGCGATTCCAGAAACCAAGGTCTATGGGAAAAATACCGAGTGTTCGAGACCTTCCACTCGTAAAACAAAACTAAAGGAGATATCTTTATGAAAAAAATCAATTTTCTGACACAGGCCGCCATGATCGCGGCACTTTATGTCGTCCTGACACTTGCCATCAACGCATTCGGTCTTGCCAGCGGTGCCATTCAGGTCCGCGTGTCCGAGGCACTTACGATTCTGCCTTATTTCACGCCTGCTGCCATTCCGGGGCTGTTTATCGGCTGTCTTTTAAGCAACACCATTACCGGATGTGCGCTGTTTGACATCATCTTCGGCAGTATTGCCACTCTGCTCGGTGCGGTCGGTACCTATCTGCTGCGCAGGCACAAATGGCTTGCTCCCATTTCCCCGATCATCGCAAATACGATCATTGTTCCTTTCGTACTTTCTTACGTATATGGTACGCCCGGAACCATTCCTTATCTGATGCTGACAGTCGGCATCGGAGAAGTGCTTTCCTGCGGCGTTTTGGGCATGGTTCTTTTATTTGCACTGAACAAATACAGAACGACACTCTTCGGAGTGCAAAATTAAACATCCGCCGGTCGGAATCGCCTCCGGCGACGGCGGATGCTGCATCTGCGGGACACGATCGCAACATTTTCCCGCAGATGCCTTTTTCTTTCAGATCTATTTACTGTATGTGATAAAGCAGTTTCCGTTCGCTTCAAAGTAATCACGCGAATCATTCATGCCCATCTTGGATATCGTTCCGCTCATCGGATTGAAGATGACCGTATTGAGCTCATTGTATCCCACGATCAGTACTGCATTTCCATCATTTAACAGTGCCATGACCGGAATGTCCTTTCCGACATAGTAAAGCACACTTTCCATGCTGCATCCGGTCAGATCGAGCACCTTGTCATCCGGCAGATTTTCCTGCAGGATATCAAACAGCGACTTTCCGGCCTGCAGAAGCTGCATGCTGTTTCTGCTGACACCCTCAAAGGACAGGATCGTATCAATGCAGACCGCAACACTGCTCCGTTCCTCCGAAACAGCATCCGCCGTGATCTTCATGATCTGATTGACGTTACTTCTGTTGCTCTTCTCCCAGATGCAGTTTCCGTTTTCATCAATCACTTTCCCGGACAGGGCATCCGCCTTTGACACCGCTTCTCTTGGCTGCTGCACGATCGCAGAAAGCCTGTAGCCGTCATATACATAATAGCATTCCTGCTTTTCCTCTTTCTGCGGCAGATGAATAGAACGCTCTCCCTCATACATGACCTGTTTCGGCGTCAGATATTTCATCTTATCCGATTTCAGACTGCTCTTCATGGCTAGCTGTGCAATCTTTTCATAATCTTTTGTTGCAACGACCTCAACCGTATTTTTCTGCGTTGTCTCCGGCAGATCGTTCATGATCTGGTCATCCGCCACCGCTGTATAGCCACCGTTTCCATCCGCGCTCACACGGTGCAGATCGATCTGGTTTCCGTTGATCTGTGCTTCCAGCACATAAATACCGTTCTTATTGTAATCCTTTAAAATATCTCCGCTCTCATTCTGGATCTTCACATCATACATCAAAAACAGCGTATTTCCCATAGTATCCTTTGTAATATCTGTCCGATATGCCAGTCCGTAGATCAGATCCTCGTTCATAAAGCCAAGCGGTCTTATACATCTGCCGCTTCCCGCCTCGATCTTTGTCTGCCTGCCTGTATTCAGGTTCAGAAGGATGAGCTCCTGACTGTTA
>OLNZ01002309.1_pt1 | contig 11682 bp, 1 predicted proteins | sample 1672981 | NCBI WGS metagenome assembly OLNZ01 (sample SAMEA3136743, study PRJEB25190) | human gut metagenome | biome: human gut; feature: human-associated habitat; material: faeces | place: Austria | collected 2013
CTGCCAACAAGGCAACCATGTATACCTATAAGGTTACGTTTTCCAAGGCGGACCTCAACAAGTCCTCCTTCACCGTTAAGGCCCAGGTCGGCTCCAATAGCCCTGGCACCAACCTTAAATGGCTCGCCGCCAAGATTGCGCCTTCCGAACGTGCAGAGGTGACGGCTTCGGGCGTTTCGGGCGAGTGGGTCGACAAGAACAAGGATGATACGAATGTCGGCGACTTCGACGCCTACAACTATCGTGTGACCGTTACGGGCGCTACGACTAAGGTAAAGCTCACGTGGGGAAGCGGGGTCGAGCTCGATCCGTTCTTTGAGGCGAATCACAAGAACGGTAATGGGCAAGCAGCCGTCAGCGGCAACTCGATCACATACGATGCATCTCCTGGCTCGGAAATCATCACCTTTTACCGGAAGGGTGATTCGAAGCCGACCAGCTGGGAAGCCATTGGCGTTTCGTGTTCGGCCGCGTAGGGCTAGCCGAAGCAATCCGCAAGCATAGATTTTGAGACCCCGTACGGGGCATGAGATAGGACGAGGTAGGACCAGATGAGAACGGCAAAGCGCATAACAACCGCATGCCTGACTGCGATCATGATTTTCCAGGCGCTCGCGCCCTCCACAGAGGTGTTCGCGCAAGAGCTCGACGCCGTTATGGAGGCATCCGTCTCCGCCGCGCGCGCCGCGGGCAACACGGCGCGCTCCGTACAGGATGGCGTGGTCAGTGCGTTGCAAGATGCCGATCAGGCTGCATCTGATGATGCCGCAACGACTCCGGGCGCCGATGCGGGAGCCACCGAGGGCGGCGACGGTTCTACCAACGCTGGCGAGTCGCAGGACTCCACGACCGATGGAACCACCAGCGGCGATGCTCCAGCGGAGGGCGACGCGTCCCAAGACGATGCGGCTGCCGACGAGGGCGCTGCTGACGAAGAACAAGCGGATGACGCGGACGCGGATGCTGCTGATCAGGCAAACACCGACCCCACCATCACTACTGTCGAGGCTCTCAGGCACGAGTTGGGTGACGGCGATGTCATCACTGACGACTCGGGCGCCGTCACGGCCATTACCTTTGAGTCCAACGCCGACCTTATCGCCATCTCCAACACCGATCCCGCCATCTACCAGAACGCGAACATCTCCAAAGGTGGCTCGACTGGCATCGACTTCGACGTGTGCGGCGCGGAGATCGTGGACGGCCTGGGTAGCCTCACGTTCCAGGGCTTCGGCAGCGATGCCTACCCTTTCAAAGGCGCGCTCAACCTCGGCGACAGGACCCTGACCGTCAACAAGACGCTCTTCAACAACATCGAGCTCAGCGACGCCAACAGCACCGTAAAGCTCACCTGGAAGGGTACCGATGCCCAGCCCATCGTGGCCGCAAAGGTCACGGGCGCGGACAAGACGCTTGCTGCCACCGTTACCGTGGGCACGCCCAAGAGCGATACCGAAAAGGACATCTGCAAGCTCACCTCGCCGCTTGTGGGCGAGGTCACGGGCGCGCTCACGCTTAACGCCACCTACACGACAAGCGCGAACAGCCCCCTGGCAGTCGATATGCAATCGAGCGCAGGCAACATGGGCTTGCTTGCGAACACCCTTGCCGAAAAAGCATCGTTTACGCTTGCGGGCCTCGCCCTGCCGGACAACCTCGACGGTACGCCCACCATCAACGCGACAGCCGATGGCGCCAACGCAGGAGGCCTTATCGGCGAGGCGCAGGAGGGTGTCACCGTCGCCCTACCAACTGGCATCGATGTCTCGGCGCTGAGCGTCGCAGGTAAAAACGCGGCGGGCGGTCTTATCGGTAAGGCGACTAAGCTCACGCTCACCGTGGGCAAGGATAACAGCGGAAAAGACGCCTCGGGCAAGGCCATTGCCATCAAGCCCGCGTATGCGGTTGGATCGTCATCTGCCGGGACGTATGCAGGTGGCCTTATCGGCGACGTCTCGTTTGCCGACGCATTCACCATCAACAGCGGCATCTTCGACTTTGGCAAGGGAGTGGCGCTCAGTGTGTCCAACACGAGCGCTGCCCCTTCCGCCGGCGGACTGTTCGGCGTACTCGACATATCGAACGGCGATGTGGCTGTCAACGGCGGTTCGTATACAAGCACGCTGCAAAATGGCAAGGACGACAACAAGCACGGCAACTACGGCGGCTTGGTGGGCAAGCTGTGGGGGAAGAAGAACGGCGACGCGCTGCATGCCTTTACGGTGCAGGATGATACTGCGGTGTCGTTCGGCGTGGGCTCCAACGGCAAACTCACCTACGCGGGCGGCCTAGTAGGCTACCTTGGCGAAGGCGGCGGGAGTGCCAACGTGTCCGCCGTGGTCATCAGTGATGCAACAGTGACATGCTCAACCTCGGGCTACGCCAGTGCAAATGGCAAATACGGCGGCGCCGTGGGCGTCGTGGACACAAACAACGTTCTAGAAGTGCGCGGCCTGAAAGTCAAAACCGCCAGCGGCGCTACCATCGGCGGCACAAACGGCGGCTTTGCCGGAGTCGTTGGGTCGTCGTGGCTCGGCATCGTCAAGTTCAGCGGTATCACCGACCTGTCGGATGCCACCTTCGTAGAAAATGATCACACTGCGCAGCTGATTTATGAGAACTTCAACTCGCTGATTTTTGCCGCCGGTAGCGGAAGCGATAGTGGCACCGCTGCAGGCGATATCACGAAATGGCAATATAAGCGCCCCTCTACGCCCGTCAAGATCGATGACGTGTACAGCTACGGCCAGGTCATTCGCTTGGGCAACCCGTTGAGCGAGGACCTCATCTCCATCAACGAAGCGCACAAGTGGAACTTTAGCTCTAAGCTCGTAAAAACTGGCGATGCATTCGCGCTGGAATGTATCGACGATTTCGCAAAGCTGGCGATTACCTGGCAAACCAACGGCTACTACTCGATGGTTGACGGCGTTACCGAAAACAACCTTAACGGCTTGCAGTCCGCGACCATTACGGTGAACGGTACTATTGATCTCAAGGGCACGGGCCTGACGGGTTTCACGCAGGATCGTGTAGACGGCTCGCAAGTTTTCTCGGGAACGTTGAACGGTGGCGGCACAATTAACCTTGCCATCGGCGAGCCGTACGGCATGCGCGGTAAAGCTGTGCTCGACGGCAATGACACGAGCGACGGCAACGGCAAAAACTACCGCCACGGCCGCTTGGGCTTGTTCGCGGCCGTCAACGGCGCAACCATCTCCAACGTCACAATCGCTGGCTCCATGAAGTTCGATAACGGTTCGGCTATCGCTGCCGGGTCGCTTGCGGGCACCATCGTCGGCAACCTGGCATTGTCTGGCGTAACGTGCAAAACGAATATCGCGTGTGATGATACGTTCAGCAACGAAGTGAACATTGGTGGTATTGCGGGCAGCGTGTCGGCGGCTTCTACGGTTGCGTTTGAGGGCAACAGCAAGGCCCAGGCGACCATCACTAAAGCTCAAACGCTTAACGGCAATATGCGCATTGGCGGCGCCATCGGCTACGTGGGCGACTATACCTCGACATTCAATGTTACGGGTCTCGAAGTCGCCGGCGAAATCAAAACCGGCGATTGCGCCGGCGGCAAGATTGCCCAAGTCGGTGGCTTTATCGGCTGCATTGTGCAGGGATCGAACGAGAAGAACGTTACCATTACCGGTCTTAGCTTTAGTGAATTCGCTATGACCGTGGGCAAGAACGGCGATAAGCTCAACGGCGCCGGTGGTCTTCTGGGCTACAGCTGGGGCAATGCCATCGTCACCATTGGCGATGCTGCGAATACCAGCGACAGCACCTACGCCCTCAAAACTACCAACAACACGACCGTGACCGCAAATAGCTCTACCGAGGTCGGCGGCCTCGTATACGCCGCTAGTGGATACTGGATCGTCAACGACTACGCCATCGATCTTTCGAACGCAACCATTAATGCCGATAAGGCAGCGGTGCTTGGCCTGCTCATCGGCCGAGGTGGCAGGACGGAGAATTCCTCAACATATGGAGTAGAAACTTATAGCGGCTTGTACTTGGAGAACAGGGCAAGTTGGGATACTGCATATAAGGTCAATGCTGCTGCAGGCAATGGCGTGAAAATCAACAACACGGCAATCAAAAGCGACGACAGTGATACTTCGTTTGATGAATGGGTTGGCAATGGCACTAAGCCTGCCTATGGCAACGAAGCCGGCAGCAAGCTTATTGATGGCGAATGGAACGTTGTCGTTTCGCTGCATACCAATGACGGTGCCAATGGCGGCAAGCTCAACATGAGTGGAGAGCCGGGAAGTGACAACAGCTATCAGAATCGGTCAGCTTTCGGCAGTAACCACAAAACGAATGCCTGGACGAGGTATTACTACAATCTTGACAAAGCATATGCGGAGGTAGGCAACAACGAAAAAAATAGCAGCGCAAGCAGTTGGATGGATTCCGCAGAGTACCTACTGCTTTGGTGCGCGTATTTGTATGCGCCCCCTGCAATTCAGACCTATATCATCCCGGGGAATCAGGAAATTTTCAAAGGAAACAATATAGGCACGGACAAGAGTTCGGGTACGGAAATTGATCTAAAGGGATATAGTTTCTATCCCACTGACCCCGCGAAGGGCTCAACGGTTACTGTGAATAATGCAACGATTACGTTCCATTATTCCGACATTAAAGCTGAGCAAGAAGGTAACAAAAAGAATAGCGAAGCCACGCAGCACGAAAATATGCACTGCGCTCTCATCGGAACCCATACGGGTAGCCTCAAGGTTAAAAATGTCACGCTTGCAGGCACCGTGGGCTCTATTGTGAACGATGCGGGAAGTTCGTCCGGTGCACTTGTGTGCCGCTGTATCTATGGGCCCATCAATGAGACTAATGTGGCGCAGCTCGAGATAGATGGTCTGACACTCGACGGCTTGAAGGTCGACGGTGTGAACGACAATACCAGCTACGCTCCTCTGCTTATCAACGAGATGCAGACATGCGTGAACCTGAGCGCTAAGAATATTTCTTCAACCCTTAGTTACGCGAAAGGGGCCACGGCGGCAACCTCGCTCTTCGGCAGACTCGGCGTGGGAAAAAACTCCGATCAGGTGACGGCGAAGTTTGAGCAAATCAGCTTGCCCAGCCAAAAGAACAATACGATCTTCACCCATGCGAGCCTGCTGGAGAGTTTTGGCTACGGAAGCACGAGCACGGGCTCTGCGGACTACACCTTTACTAATGCCGATGCCAAGGCTGGTAAGGTGACATACGGATCTGAGATTGATGGGAGTACGGAGTACCCGGGCAAGCAGCTTTGGTATTACGACGAAGCGACGTATGGCGCCGTTAGCGGCTATGTGACGGTTGATGGTAAGAAGGACGGTGACGTCAGGCCTTGGTTTGGCGGCTATCTTCCTTATGTTTATAAGGGAAAGGCCACCGAGAGCGGCGTCCAATATCATGAAATTAAAGTCAACCAGCGCATTCCAAAGCTGGTAGAGGGATGCGGCACATATGGCGATCCGTACACCGTTAAAGACGCGACGGAGATGAACGCCATCGCTAACTACATCAACAATAGTGTGGCGTTGGATGGCTGGGAAGTCACCATTGCCGCAGAACAGAGCGTGCTTTGCACTCGCCGCAACAGCAATTCGGCCGACAATGAGGTTACGTACGTCTATAAGCAGGCAAAAGGTACTGATAAAAAATGGGAGAGGAAGATCGGCGATACGACCGACCCCGCGCAGACGCTGAGCGACGAAACCATGCACCGCTATATACAGAGTGCGTATTACAGCATCGAGCCTGCCAAGGATAATAAGATTACCGTCGACGCGGCGTCGTTTGGCGGGTTTGGCAACAAGGCCAATCCGTTCCGCGGTGTTATCGTTGGCAAGCCGGGTGCCTCGACTGCAACAATTGAGATTGAAAATAACAAGGGCGAGCTTCGCGGCCTGGTTCCCTATAGCTATGGCAGCGTAGTGCGCAACCTCAACATCAACTATGTGAACGCATCGGCGACGATTACTTATTCTGAGAAGGATGCGGACGGCGTTCCGACAGCGTTTTTCGGTGGCGTTATCGGCTGCATTCTTGGCGGCGATAACATTATCGATCACGTGGCCGTTAATGAGACGACGACCGAAAACCCTACAACGGGATTTACCGTCACGGGCGGTGGCGACAAGCGGTATCTTGTTCCCATTGGCGGCTATGTCGGTGCCATTGCGGGCGGCGGTGTGATCTTCCGCAATATGGACAAAAGCGAAAAGTCTTCCTGGCGTGCTGGAACCGGTGACAAATCTCGTGGTCTGGGAAAGGGCAACTTTGATCTCTACAACAATCCCTACGTCGGTCGCGTGATCGATGGCTATGCCTTTAGCGAGGGCTGTAAGGTTGAAAACGGTGACGCTAACTACAAGATTAACGAGCTCAAAGACAAGGGAACCCCCTGTGTCACCACCACGGGCACCGACAACAAGTACATCGGCACCAACGCTGAGGCGCCCGTGACCACGGTGGAAAACGCCCAGGGCCTTTTGGTGCTCTCGGCCATCATTAGCTCGGGCGCGGGCGCTGGCGCGGCACATACCAACTATGCCGATTACGGTGTGTTCCGTGGCTCCAAGGCGTACTGGGGCAGCGATACGCAAGATCCGGCGATAGAAGGCTACCTGTTTGGCAACAAGAACTATGGCAAGGTACGAAATGCCAGCTATGATAGCGTCGGCAAGCCTGCGAGCGCTGCCGGCGATTTCGAGACTGCCAAAAACGACGACCAGAAAGCTCCCGGCAAGCAGGGTTGGCACGGTCCGCTTGACACGGACAGCGATGTGAACTCGCCCTACCTGGTGGCGTCCTATGCTACCGACTACCAAACGGGCTATGTGTGCGCTTCGAAGGCGATTGGCATGAGCCTGGAGTTCAGGCGGGGCACCACCTACGATATGACCGACTACGGCACGGGGTACGTGGGCCTAAACGGCCGCTACTATTCCAATGCCTGCAACTCGAACGAGGCGACCACCGACCGCGATCGCATCACGCCGCACGTAGCCACGATCGATGGTAACGGCGCCACCATCACGGTGGGTACCGAAGACACCGCCTACGGCGCCGTCGAATACGCCGACGACGACTATAAGGTCTCGGGCGTGGGTGGCCTATTCAGCACCGTGATGTTCACCTCCACCAATGTGGGGCAGAGCGTCACCGCGAACGATGGCGCGCAGGTCAAAGACCTCACCTTTAGCAACTGCAACGTAGCGCTCACCTATATCGACACCAACGGCAAAGCCAAACCGGGACAGGCGACGAATGACCTTATCGGCACTGGTCTTTTGGCGGGCGCAACGGCCAACTACGACGACGGCACGCGCGGAGTCTACCGCAACGTGCAGATGAAGAACTGTACCGTGTCGGGCGCTAAGAGCGTAGGAGGGCTTCTTGGCAGCTCGGGCCGCGCCAGCAGAAGTACGGACAGTGACGTGACCTATATGGTCAAATTCAGCTCCATGTGGGCACCCATGTATCTCTACGACTGCTCATACACCGGTCTTAACGTCGCGGGCGAGAAGTACGTCGGCGGCTACGTGGGTACGGTCGCCTCGGCGTGCGGCGTTTGGACAACCGCAGCCAAAGGGGTGAGCGAAAAGACTGTTGGCGAAAACTCGACCATAACTGCCACGGGGCCAGGCCCAGAATGTCGCGTGGGCGGTGTGTTTGGCTATACCTCCAGCAACGTATCGGTGAACACTAATATTGGCACCACGACAGCCGCTGCGTCGAGTACGGCGGTCATCTCCAAGGTTGACGTGCTCGCCACCGGAGTGACCACGGAGCAAAATGCCCCGGAGCAATATATGGGCGCCGGTGGCGTGGTTGGACGCGCCGACTACGGTGTTATCTCCATGAGCAACGTGCGTATCGACGCTGAAGACGGTACCGAGCCCGCCACTATCGGCGATAAGACCGGAGGGAATTCGAAGATTCGCAATGTGGGCGGCCTGATCGGCGAGGTTACGAGTGGCGGCAACCCCAACACGTATTGGTTTGAGGACTGCAGCATCAAGAATATGAACGTCGCCGGCACCAGCCAATGCTCGGGCGGACTTATCGGCTACTACTACAGCAACGTGAACATAACCTGCAATAACATCGCGATTGAGGACGCTACGATTAATGGCAACTGGAGCGGTGGTCTACTTGGCGCGATTAAGAACGGTTCTGATGTCATCAACATTACTAACACAAAGGTTTCCAACACCACGTTTAGCGGAACCTCCAACGGCGGCATTGCGGGCGACGGGCGCGGCCAGTTCCATCTGGTAAACGTACTCATGGACGGCAACACCTACAAATCCGGCGTTAAGCAGGGCGTGCTCTTGGGCGAGGTTGACACAAGAGATAATCAGTACGGCCTCTTTGCAGCGGGCGTGGACGTAAAGCCTGGCAACGGCAAGACCACGCGTGACCTGCCGTCGATGGTTTACACGGTCAATACAGCCGCCGTTAACAAGAAAACCTACATAGCGTTCGGAGACTACAACGATACGCTCGCCGCGCCCGGCAGGGACACCACACTCTACGGTGCGGACGATACCGCTACTACGGCAGCAAGCCCATACGTGACCACGAGTCCCGTGAGCACGCTGGCGGTGCGTGCCACCGACGCCACTGACCGCTATCTGTTTGGCGACGGCGCCGCCATTGACACCGCGACGACCATCCAAAGCCAAGCGGGCGAAAGCGTTCCCGGCCGCTACACCTACACCAACATCAGCGGCATCAATGATGACGGCACGTACCAAAACAAGAAAACCTACAGTGCGGACAGCTCAAGGAGTACTTTCAACACCAACAACGTTACTTCGGGCAAGAAGGTTGCAACCGACTTCCCTGTACTCATGATTCCCGGCAACGACACGACGACGGTCGAGAAGTATCTGAACATCGTGACTAACGGCGGCTTTTCCGATGCCCGCCGCCTCAACGGCAGCGCCAAGCACGTGACCGCCACCGCTGAAGTCTTCTCGCTTGCCGGTAACGGCGCCTTCGTCAAGGACGCAACCGCCTCACAAACGCCCACGCTCAAGGTGCTCAACAACGGCACGAGCTCCATGACATTCCGCGCGAGTACCGACTGGGACAACGAGCGGGGCCGCTTCACGCTGCTCACGGTCACTTTTAGCGAGGCCGGCCAGAGCTACCGCGTGCAGGTGCCCATTATCGTCAAGCGCATGCTCGAGATCGACTTTACTGCCACCTACTCCGAAGGCGCAAACTTTAAGGCTGCCGACTTTGCGACTTACGACAAGCACGTGCTTGTGAGCAGCGGCGATACCATGACCGGCTACCTTACCTGGACCTATGGCAGCGCTCGGGGTGAGGCAGTCGATTACGGCTGGAACACGCTGCTCGAAGCCGGTGGATCCATGGGCCCGCTCAACAAAAGCATCACCTTTGGCGCCACGCTGCCCGAGGGCACGCAGCTCACGCTCGTGGACACCGCCAATAACAACCGCGAATATCACTGCACGGTTGGCGCGGGCGGCGCGGCGTCAGTCAAACTCACCGACTTTGTGGATGCCAACAACAATGCCTACGTCGAGCCGTGGCTGAGTGAAGTCGTGGGCGTGGCGGCCGAGGCGCCCAAGGAGGACAAGGACGGCGCCTGGGTCAAGCTTACCGATGCCGAGGTCAAGGGCAAGAGTCAGGACGAGCTTGCGAAGATGGCCGGTGCCAAGGTTGATGGCGCGTACTACCGCGCGCGTACATCTTCCGACACGATGGGCACGTTCTACACCCTCTCCGTTGCCAAGGAAGAGCCCAAGAGTGAGAACTTCTACTTGGTGGTGCGCACGCCGGCGGGCTCTGCGGGTGTCAACGGCTACACCGCAACTACGGTGGACACGAGCCTCAACGAGCACATCAACTACCTGCTGCGAGGCAAGAAAGCAGCCGACGGCAAGGCTGCCGAGGATGGGCACCAGAATACGCCCTCGACCTACAGCGTGGCATCAAACTACACGCACAGCCTCGTTGACAACAAGCGTAACCTCGTCGACAACAGGGACAGCATCAACCGGATGGAGCTCAAGGAAGCCACCTATTCGCTTTCCATGAACGTGAGCGACACCGTGACGTTTGACTCGAGCCAGCAATACACGAGCTCTGACGCGCTGTATTACCAGCTCGATTCGTCGCTTGTCACCTATCACGATGGCGTCATCGCGGGCTCGGTAGGATACCCCACGGGCACGCAGGGCACGTATGAGTTCTACGTTAAGGTGGGTGATAACTACTACACCTGGGGCGGGTCGGGTTGGAATCTGGCCGGCACGAAGGAGACCCCAGTGGTGTCGGGCCTTAGTTGGACTGCGAACGGTGGCGACATGTCACTGGTGCTTGCCGATGCTGAGGGTAATCCCATCGACATGTCGGGCCTGCGCGAGATCGCCAAGAACCATGTCAACGCCTTCACCGTTACCATGAGGGCCGCGCTCACCATGACGGAGCCTGCCTGCCAGGCGGGTATCGTGGCCTCGCAGAACAGCGGCACCGACCGCTACACCAAACCCAACTACCGCGCGTACCTTTCCACGCATGCCGACACGCTCAGCACCAGTAGCAACTCGGCATACAACGATGGCGGCGCCGGCTACTACCGTATGGATGTGGGCTCATCGACCATCGCGCTCGAGGCGTCTAAGAAATCCCAGTTGGGCATCAACATCGATGACCTCAAGTCCGCTGACGGCGAGATCGCTCTGGTGGGTACCTACGACCTGAGCAAGCTCACGGGCGCCGAGGCTAAGATCGACGCCGCAAGCACGGTGACCTACACGCTGAGCCTGGAGCAGCGGCAAGATAATGGCGGCTATGCTCCGGTCGGCGATATCTCGAACTACATTACGGTGCTCGGCAGCGATTACCTAGGCACGGGTGCGGCATCCGCCGACGGCAACAGCTATGTGTTCACCGACACCAAGACCAACGGCGCGTTCGCCACGCGCGACGGCAACAGCCTTGCCTTTAAGCATGCTTTCCGCGTTAAGGTGAATACGAATGTTGAGGGTGAGAACCAAACTTACGCAAACTACCGCTTGGTGCTTACGGCCAATATTATGACCGGCAACGTTGTCAACGACACACCGGTCAACGTTAGCGACCTCGCCGGCTATGCGCACTCTGACTACGTGACGTACACGCTAGCGCGCATCAACACCGATGGCATTCGGCACGAGACGAAAACCAACTAGCCACGCGAGGGGCGGCAACCACCCGGTTGCCGCCCTTTTTCTTGTTCGCTTGGCCTGCTGCTGCCCCGGCTACTCACCTGCTTTCCAACTTTCCACTCAACTTACCACCCAAGCTGGAAAGCTGGAAAGCAAGTGGAAAGCTGACATGTTAGGTGCGGACTGACGAGGGGTTAATAATTGCACAAACCATACCGGTCAAACAAAAAGATACCAATCTGGTTGGTAAAACACCGTCAATGAGCCGCGAGCTAACTAGCTGCGTAAATAAAACCTAAAGAACTGTTGCAAATTAATGGCAAATGCCCAGATAGCGAAATTGCGATTTTCAATTACTGTTACGTGCAAACAGCAAAATGCTACTATCTAACATGCACGTAAGAAAGCAGGTTAACGGTTAAGGCTAAGAAGTGGCAGGTATGTCGGAAGCAACTAGGACTCGCAC
>OLNZ01002312.1_pt1 | contig 11664 bp, 10 predicted proteins | sample 1672981 | NCBI WGS metagenome assembly OLNZ01 (sample SAMEA3136743, study PRJEB25190) | human gut metagenome | biome: human gut; feature: human-associated habitat; material: faeces | place: Austria | collected 2013
GATGATCTTTTCATTTATTCTATTTCTTGAATTCACCATTTTGCTAATATAGCCTTTTTCTTCTTGAAAAGCTTTTCACAAATATGTAAATATTTTAGTAAAAGCTTTCTGAAAATAATTGACTTAGTTTTTTCATTGTTTTACTATAATCCTCGTAGAAACTGAAACGCAGTGAACAGAACATACTTCACTTCATCAAGCTTCTTAGAGAACTGCCGGCTGGTGTAAGGCAGATAAGCAAGAAAAATGAAGTCTCATCTGGGAGTAGCGCACTGAACAACTTAACGCTTTGATCAGAACACGCTATATCTGATAGAACTTTACAAGAGAGTTGCCATACGGTGAAAGGCAATAAGAAAGTCAGAACATAGTATCCTCTGTGAGCAGCGCTCTGAATCAAGTAAGATGCGTCGGGTTCCTCCGATATCAGGGTACTCGTTGTTGGACGAGAAAAAAGTGGTTGGCATTTGACTAACAAGCAAAGTGGTACCGCGGAAGATTACGTAGCTTTCGTCTTTGCATCCTTCTTAGATGCATCAGGCGAAAGTTTTTTTGTTACTTATGATTCAGTTTCATATAAGATGCCAAAATGGCAAAAGGGGAAATGAAATGAACAGTTTATTTATCTTATTGTTCGCAGCCGTAGCATTAATGGCTGGTTACTTACTCTACGGACGCTGGCTTGCTAAAACGTGGGGCGTTGATCCAAAAGCAGACACACCTGCTGTTAGACACAATGACGGAAAGGATTATGCACCAGCAAGCAGACTGACAGTATTTGCTCACCAGTTTTCATCCATTGCCGGTGCCGGTCCTGTACAAGGTCCAATTCTAGCTGCAGTGTTTGGCTGGGTACCAGCACTTCTTTGGCTATTAATTGGCGGTATCTTCTTTGGTGCAGTACAAGACTTCTCAGCTTTCTATGCTTCTGTGAAAAACGATGGTAAATCCATTGGCTTGATCATTGAAAAGTACATTGGTAAAAAAGGGCGTAAATTCTTTACATTATTCTGCTGGCTATTCTCATTGCTTGTTATTGCCGCATTTACTTCCATGACATCCTCCACATTTAATGGTTTTGTTACAGGTAGTGATGGTGCAGTGACACAAAATTTCAATGGCGCAGCTGCAGCTACAATTTCATTCTTATTTGTTGGCTGTGCGATTGTATTTGGTTTGATTCAGAAGAAATTTCCAAATTTAAAAGAATGGCATAAAATTGTTATCTCATTAGCATTCATTGTATTTATGTTTGCTGCTGGTATGAAAATGCCAGTTTACTTAACAGCTTCCCAATGGAACTACGTCATCATGGCTTACCTGTTTATTGCTGCAGTGGCTCCTATGTGGTTACTCATGCAGCCTAGAGACTATATGACAACATTCATGTTCCTTGGAATGATCATTGGTGGTGTCGTTGGTGTATTTACAGGACATCCAGAAATGAAATTAAATGCATTCAATGGTTTCGTATTAACAAGTGATGCAGGTGCAAAAACATATATGTTCCCTACACTTTTCGTAACTGTTGCGTGTGGTGCAATCTCAGGATTCCATTCACTTGTATCCTCAGGAACATCTTCCAAGACAGTTTCAAATGAAAATGATATGCTGCCCGTTGGTTATGGCGCAATGATCCTTGAAACATTATTAGGTGTCATCTCACTGATCGTTGTTGGTGCAGTTGCTGTAAATGGTGCAGTACCTAGTGGATTAACTCCATTCCAGATCTTCTCTCAAGGCGTAGCAGGATTTTTGGAAAATGTTGGTATTCCAGCAAGTGTTGCCAACGTATTTATGACAATGTGCATCTCCGCATTAGCATTCTCTACACTGGATTCCGTAGGCAGAATTGGAAGACTCTCCTTCCAGGAATTATTTACTTCAGATGGCGAAGATTCTTCTGCAATGCCAGAATGGAAGAAAGTTGTTACAAACCAGTACTTCGCTACAGCAATTACATTATTTTTAGGATATGTATTATGCTTAGGCGGCTATTCAAACGTATGGGCATTATTTGGAAGTGCCAACCAGTTACTTGGTGCTCTTGTATTGATCTCTATTGCTGTATTCATGAAAGCAACAAACAGACAATCATGGATGTTCTATTTTCCTATGATCTTCATGTTCTGCGTAACATTTACAGCGATTGTATTGAATGTCATCACAAACGTAAAAGCATACATGACAGGTACAGCAGTATTCCTCGTCAATGGTTTACAGCTTATCGTTGCAGTATTCTTAGTTGTACTGGCAGTTATTGTCGCAGTGCATTGTGTTAAGATTCTAGTATCTATTGGAAAAACTCCAGAAACAGTAAAAGTTGAAAAGGACGGAAAGCAGGCAGCTTAATATGACAAAAAAAGATTTAGATTGGGGAAACATTGGTTTCAAATACAGACAAACAGATAAAAGATTTGTCGCAAACTTTAAAGATGGTAAATGGGATGAAGGATCTTTGGTTGATGATCCAACTGTTACATTGAATGAATCTGCAGGCATGCTTCAATATTGCCAGCAGGTATTTGAAGGCATGAAAGCATACACATGGGAAGATGGAAGTGTTGTATGTTTCCGTCCTGATATGAATGCTGAAAGAATGTATAATTCTGCTCAGCGCATTGAAATGCCATCTGTACCAAAAGAATTATTCTTAAAGGCAATTGATGAAGTCGTTAAAGCAAATATTGACTGGGTACCTCCATATGGCAGTGGTGCATCACTCTATATTCGTCCATACGAGTTCGCTACAGGCATTGTTATTGGTGTTGCTCCAGCAGACGAATATCAATTCCGCGTATTCACAACACCTGTCGGTCCATACTACAAAGGCGGTGCAACACCAATTGCCATTCAAGTATCCGACTTTGATCGTGCTGCACCTAGAGGAACAGGAGCTGTTAAGGCTGGCTTGAACTATGCGATGAGTTTGCATTCTTCTGTGATTGCACACTCTAACGGATATGCTGAAAACCTATACCTGGATCCTGCAACAAGAACATACGTTGAAGAAACTGGCGGAAGCAATGTTATCTTTGTTGATAAAGATGGAAATCTTGTCGTACCAAAGAGTGATTCCATTCTTCCATCTATTACTAGACGCTCTATTGTTTACATTGCAGAGCATTACTTAAATCTGAAAGTTGATGAAAGACCTGTACGCTATAATGAAATCAAGAATTTCAAAGAATGTGCTCTCTGTGGTACAGCTGCAGTGATTTCTCCTGTAGGAAGAATCGTTAATCACGATGAAGTGATTGAATTCCCATCTGGTATGGAAAAAGCTGGTGAAGTTGTGTCCAAACTATACGATACAATCACAGGCATTCAATCTGGAAAGATTGAAGCTCCAGAAGGCTGGATCAGAAAAATCTGTTAAATTACAAAACACGTGTTCAAATTCTGGACACGTGTTTATTTTGTCTTTTTGTTATAAAGTTTTTATTTCTTCTTCACTTAATCCTGTCATTTCCAAAACCAAATCCAGCGACATTCCTTTTGAGAGCATTTTTTTAGCAATTTCAATTTTTGATTGCTGCATACCTTGCGCTTTTCCTTCTTGTAAGCCTTGTGCTTTTCCTTCTTCCAAGCCTTGTGCTTTTCCAGCTTCAATTCCTTCTTTTAAACTTTTTGCTTTTTCTTCATCAACCAACGCATCTAAATATTCATCTAAATTCATGTAATCTAACCTTGCACTTTCGTCTTTCTTGACAGTGGCAACAGCTTTTTCAATTGTTTTTGTAAATGCATCCTTCGCAATTCTTTTTTTCAAAAACATCAAAAAGAAATACAATTGCGAATCCTCTGTATCACTGTCTGGATTTAAGAAAATTGTAAAACGTTTATCTTCAAGAATCAATTCTGAACATTCCAAACACATAGAAGCAAATGTATATCTTGGAAGTCTCATTCCAAAATAATCTTCCAGACAAATGAAGATCACAATACTTTTCTTCATATTCTGATAATCACCAGCTTTTACGTACTTTGCATCCATTTGCGAATGGTACATTCTTGAACGTAGTGGAAAATTCAATAACTTTCTCACTTGCATTTCGACATCAATATAAGAATCTTCCCCTTCTAACAAAACATCAAAACGTGTGATTTTTCCACCATATCTTGCCTGAACATGCTTTTCAACTCCCGCAATTCGAATATCTTTCACTTTTTTTCCCAAAGCCAGTTCTACAATTCCTTTTGCGATATTCAAATTTCTTTTATCCTCTAAAACAGTTGTAAACATGTAATTATCCGAGAAAGATAATTCATCAAATGGTTTCATTTTCTTGCCCATATGTAAGCCTCCTATACTTACATATTCACAATTTTTTCCAAAATTCCATGAAATTCCTTCAATTTCTGATTGTATCTGTTGTAACGCCCGTAATATATCCATCTAATGCATTCATTACATCTATACTATTAATTCCCCACAATTCTAATGGAATATCATTTTCTTTACAGAAATCCAGGTATGACATCTGTGCAGCATAATGAACATCTAAAAAGACATTGCATCCATCTTCTTTCATTGCTTTCACATTTGATTGAATATCAGATACATCACTTTTGCTTCCAGCTAAAAAGCCAAGCATATCTGTCTGATCATACTGTGCAACCATACGCAACAAATCACTAGAGAAGGAAATCCATTCCACTTTTCCAACCATCTCATATTTTTCGACAATATCAAAAATCATTTTTACCTGGTCTTCAGAATGAATTGTTTCTGTTTTCAACTCAATATAAGGTGTAATGAGATTTGCTTTACAATACGCTATAAATTCTTCCAAGGATGTAATTGTCTGTCCACGCAGATCAAATTGTTTTGCTTCTTCTTCCGTGATAGAATCAATCGCTACATTAATTCCTGCCATATGAGATAACGTAGGATTATGTAATAAAACCGGCACTTCATCACTTGTTAACTGTACATCTGTTTCCACATATTGATAATTCATCTTTTTACTTTCAATATATGCAGCCAATGTATTTTCAGGTGCATTCACATGATACCCGCGATGATTGATCAAACGAATGCCATCAACACTTGTATCTTTCACATATTTACTTACTGGTAGAGAATACGTTTCATCTGCCTCTTCATTTGCTTCTGCAACTGGAAAATAATACCGATTGGCGGCATACACTTCATTCGAAACAATATTTCCATTTTCATCAAAACGAACTTCACGTCCATCATCCAATACAATGGAAGAATTCACTTTTCTCTTTCCACCATCCTGATGATTCAGACAATAAAAACCTTTTTCACCCTTCACAAAAACAAGACGATCTTCATCTTTTCCAACAATTTGTCCCTGTTCATACCAGAATCCATCATCCCATTCATGATGAAAAACATTCCCATCTTCATGTATTTTATATTTCACACCATCAACACTACAATCAGAAGTCATCAAATATCCATTATCATCATACAAATAATATTTCTCACCATCCTGAAACAAGCCTTTCACAAGCTGTCCATTTTCATCACTACGAACAGAATATGTCTGTTCTTTATTTGTCTTTACCACAAACACATGATTTTTCAGGGCTTCTTTATTCCCATCCACAAACGTATGGTCAATTGCAGAATAGCTGATTTCTTTTGTCGGATCCGATTCATCTATAATGGATGTAAATGGATAATATTCCGCATACACATCCTTTGCAAAAAAGAAGCAAGGTATCAGCAACAAAAAAACAATCAATATTTTCACCCAGCGTTTCAGATGTTTTTTCTTCTTGTGTTTAAACTTTTTCATCACAATTATGATACCTTTTTCTTTTCTTCATAACAAATTAACATTTCTTAACATTTTCTTGTACAATATGGTTAGAAAGATACTGTAATTCAACACATAGATAAGGGAGACAATTTATGAATATACATGATCTATACGGCAAATGGATCAATACATCTGATCGTACAGTAATTCGATTCAACCCATTCGCACTACTCACGCCCTATGGTTCAAGTAAATATACCATTGAACAAAGATTAAATTTTCCATATATCTGTTACGAAACAGGAGAAATGATCTATCACGAAGAAAATGACATTCCAATTCTTTCAGATACAATCATGGAATACGATGGCAGAGGCGAGATCATCATTCGCGAATATGTTCGTGAACAAGACATTGATAAAATCCCAAAAGATTTTTGCAGTGAATTACGCAAAGCAAGAAATCGCAGAAAACCGATCCCTACGGTTATGGAGGTCGAATCATGAAAAAGCTTAGTTTATGTTTATGTATGTTCTTAGTTTCATGCGCATCTAAAACACCTTCTAAATCTTCTACTGCTTCTTCAGCAGCACACTTTCCACCCGCAAAACAAACACCAGCACCACAGCTAATTGTGCAAGCAGATTACACAGAAACATTAGATACATATTCTGCAGTCATAGAAGGAACAAAAATTGCCACAAAAGGTGGTTTTGCGAAAGTCAAAGAATTGATGAGTGATGATGAAATCTTCAATGTCAAAAGTGCAGTTGGATATTCTGTAGAAGATGTTGATCATGATGGTACAGATGAATGCATCATTGGAGAAATCAGAAAATTTGATAATGGTGAAGTTTACACAAATGATGTCTATGCAATCTATGCAATCGACAACGATGAAGTAAATCTATTATTAGATGTCATTTCGCCAGTATATGCATTCCGTTTTGATGAAAATGCATTTTTCTATGGCAGTACAGAAGCAGATGGTGCAAGCCATTATGGTATTTTCCATCTAGAAAAAGGAAAGCTGAAATGGAAAGAATTCTTTTTCACAAAAGATCACAATACGTTCTACAAAAACACAACTGGAAATCTAGATATTTCTAATTCAGAAAAAATTTCCATCACAGAAGATGATTTCATTCACGATCAAATGACATATGCACTCATTGAATATACAAATGACTATAATTCTATTGAGAATTACGATATTGGACTTCGTGCAGATTGGGCTAAAGATCGAGATTTAAGTAAATACAAAACATATGAAGAATATGTTGTCGATGCTTCCGCAGAACAAATTCTTCTCACACCAGTTGCTCCACTCAAAAACATAAAACTTCTTTCCGTGGAATACACAGCAGAAGAATTCAAAACAAAAAAGATTCACACAATCGACACTCTTGATCCAGCACATCCGCTTTGTTTAACAACATATTTAGAATCTACCATTCCAAATATCGCAATCCAGTTTGAATACAAAGATCAAGTTCAAACATACACAATTTCATTAAGTGGATTTGATGGTTCTATTGTTTTAACACCATTAGAAATTTAAGCCCCTATTTACCTTTGGTATCTAATATCAAAACAGTATAATTATGCATTTTTGAATTGCATAAACAATTAGAAAATCAAGTAGTCCCAGTTCAAAAGCTTGTTAGCTGAGCCTATCAGAGTAATCTGGTAGACCTTTGTTTGGCAATAGTATTTTTTATCAACATATGTTAGAGTGCTGTTATGCAAATCGTGATTTGCAGATTGGAGAATTATGAGAGCAGAAGAATTATGGAAAGCATATTGCGAGAAAGAGAATATAGATATTGATACTCCTTATATGGCATGGGGATTTTTAGATGCACCTGATCAGCTGGCAGACCTTGTATTAAAGGGAATCAAGACTGCAACTGCATCCGCATATGATTTATATTTTATGGAAGGAGAAGAAGAGCCATTGCCACAGCCAGGTGATTATAGTGTTATTTTAAACTCAAAGGATGAGGCAATTTGTATTATTCAAACCACTAAGACTACAGTCGTTCCGTTTAATGAAGTATCAGAGGAACACGCTTACAAGGAAGGGGAAGGAGACAGAAGTCTTGCATATTGGAGAGCGGTTCATGAAGAATTCTTCACAAAAGAATTTGAAGAAACTAAAACTGAATTCAATGGACAAACAAGAATTCTTTGTGAGGAGTTTCAAGTAGTTTACGATTCACGGCAACTTAACAAAAAATAAGCTCCCCCATTAACAAAAAATGAATAGAAAATGTATAAAAGTAGCAAAAGCGAATCATTATAAGGGATTATACATTAGACACATATTTGTAAAAATGGAGAAATTTAAAGAGAAGGTTATTTTGACAACCTTCTCTTTTTCATTGCTTATTCAATTCCTGTAACGTTATAGTCTTTTGCTTCTACTGCACTTTTCAAAACATCATTACTAACTTCTTTGCTCATCGTAACAATTGCAGTACCAGCTTCATGAGAAACTTCTGCACTTTCTACGCCATCAATTGCTTCAAGCGCTTTTTTGACGGATGCTTCACAATGTGAGCACATCATTCCTTCAATCTTCATCGTTTTTTTCATTTCTTTTTCTCCTTCACTTTCTTGTTTTGCTTTATGTCTAATTGGACGATCTTTTTTAGAATCATGAATATTTAACATATTTAATCGCAATGCATTCATACATACTGTAAATGATGACAATGACATTGCCGCTGCACCCCACATCGGATTCATTTGAATGGAAGGATACAAGCCCGCAGCCATCGGAATCAATAATGCATTATATGCAAATGCCCAGAACAGATTTTCATGAATATTCCGCAAAGTTCCTTTGGATAATCGTATCATAGAAACAACATCACTCAGCTTAGAATTCATTAAGACAATATCTGCAGAATCAATGGCTACGTCTGTTCCCGCACCAATCGCAACACCAATATCTGCACGCACCAAAGCAGGTGCATCATTGATACCATCACCAACCATTGCGACTTTGCCACGTTTTTTCAATTTCTGAATCACAGCTTCTTTTTGAGAAGGTAATACAGATGCATATACTTTATGTACGCCTGCCTGATGTGAAATGGCATTGGCAGTTGCTTCATTGTCGCCTGTAATCATTACAACTTCAATTCCCATATTTTCCAGTTGTTGAATTGCTTCTCGACTATCTTTTTTAATCGGATCTGCAACGGTAATCATTCCAAGATACACATCATCTTCCATAAAGAATAATGGCGTCTTTCCTTCTTGTGTTACTTGATTATATACAGAAGAAGCGTCTTTCAAATTGGTTTTTGTTTCCATATACTTCTTTGATCCACCAACAATACATTTTCCATGCATTATTGCCTGTACACCATTTCCTTGTAATGCCTTGAAATCCGCTGTCTCTTCTATTTGTATTCCATGTTCTTTTCCATACGTATTGATTGCCTTGGCAAGTGGGTGTTCCGATTTATTCTCTAAGGAACAAGCCACTTTCAGCAGTTCATCATAATATTCATTTTCAGCAGGCAGAATATCTTTTACAGTTGGCTTTCCTTCTGTAATCGTTCCTGTTTTATCCAATGCAACGATTTGAATATGTCCTGCATTTTCTAATGCTTCACTTGTTTTAAACAAAATGCCATTCTTTGCTCCTGCACCATTGCCAACCATAATGGCAACAGGTGTTGCTAAACCTAAAGCACATGGGCAAGAAATTACAAGAACTGAGATTGCTCTTTCTAAAGCATACGATAAATCTCTTCCCGCAAACAGCCATCCAATCATGACCACAATCGAAATCACAATGACACATGGAACAAATATCCCAGATACTTTATCGGCAATACGCGCAATCGGTGCCTTTGTACTAGAAGCATCAGAAACCATCTGAATAATTTCTGAAAAAGTTGTATCTTTTCCAACCTTTGTTGCTTTCGCTCTTAAATAGCCAGACTGGTTCATTGTTGCCGCAGATACATGATCTCCTTCACTTTTATCTACAGGAATAGATTCTCCCGTCAATGAAGATTCATCAACTGCACTATTTCCAGAAAGCACAATACCATCTACCGGAATTGCCTCTGCAGGTTTCACCACAAAGATATCTCCCACCTGCACTTCTTCAATATCCACTTCAACAATTTCCCCATTTCTTTCAATATTTGCTTTTTTCGGTGCAAGTTTCATCAATGACTTCAATGCATCTGTTGTCTTTCCTTTTGAAATAGATTCTAATGTTTTCCCTACTGTAATCAATGCTGGAATCATCGCGGCTGATTCAAAATACAATTCACTATGATATAGCGGCATCAGATCCATATTTGCTGCACCATTTGTAATCATGCATGTTAATTGATACAGCACATACAAAGACCACGCAAACGAAACAGAACTGCCCAGTGCAACCAATGTATCCATATTTGGAGAACCATGCACAAGACTCTTAAATCCAGAAATAAAGAATGCACGATTGATATACATCACCACAAGGCAAATCAGCATCTGTGTTAATGCCAAACCTAAGTGATTATGATTCAAAAAGGCAGGTACTGGCCAAGAAAGCATATTATGTCCCATCGTGATATACATCAAAATCATCAGCCAGATAACAGAATGCAGTAATCTTTTCTTTAGCTTTGGTGTTTCATGATCCACAAGTGCTTCTTCTAAATCATTAGAAGAATGCTTCTCTTCTCCCTGTACATGTGCACCATAGCCAGCTTTTTCAACTGCTTGAATCACTTCGTCTGGATCAGCATTTCCTTCCACACGCATTGAATTTGTTAAAAGAGAAACTGAAACTGAATCTACATCTTTTAAATCCCCAACGGCTTTTTCCACATGTGCCTGACAGGCAGCACATGTCATCCCCGTAACAATATATTGCTTCATATATACATCACCTACTTCATTAATCTCTGTAAAAGTTCACACAACTCATCGATCGTTTCATCATTTCCATTTTGAATATCATGTTTTACACAACTCTTGATATGACAGGATAACAAAACTTTACTAAAACTATTCAACGCAGAAGTTGCCGCAGCTACCTGCATTAAAATATCTGGACAATATGCATCTTCTTCCACCATTTTTTCAATTCCACGAATCTGCCCCTCCACTTTTTTTAATCGTGTGATAAGTTTTTTTCTTTCATCTTCACTTCTTTTTTTATGTCTTCCACTACAGTGTGGACAAGTCATTTCTTCACCCATATATTTACCTCACGCATTCGTTATATACCCCTATGGGGTATATGTCAACTGACATGCTTTTCTTTATAAAATTTTTTCACTATACTAATGAAAACGGAGGTTTTATCTATGGAAAACATTTTTCATCGCGTTAGTATTCGTAAATTTTCAAATCAGCCAGTTGAAAAAGAAAAAATTGAACAGATTTTACGCGCTGCCATGCAGGCACCAAGTGCATGCAATCAACAGCCATGGGAATTCTATGTTGTTGAAGATAAAGAAATGATTCATGCATTATCTCAGGTAACACCATACAGTGCTTTTGCTTTCAATGCACCAGTCATCATTGTTCCTGTTTATCGAGAAGAGAATCTTCCAGCACCAATGTTTGCACAAATTGATTTATCCATTGCTTGTGAAAATATGTGGCTAGAAACAGATGCTTTACAACTAGGTGGTACATGGATCGGTATTGCACCTTTAAAAGATCGTATGGAAGCAGTCGCAGAAATTTTAGATCTTCCTGACAATCTAAAAGTATTCAGCTTATTTGCACTAGGTTATCCAGCCGAAGAAAAACCACAGCAAGATCGTTTTGATGCAGCTAGAATTCACTATATGAAAAGATGATGCAGATCTGCACCATCTTTTTTAAAATGCATTTAATAAAGATCCTTCATACATAGTTGTGGGTAAAAATAAAAGTAGATGCTTTAAGTGAAGAG